>Ga0209093_1000658_pt1 | contig 19175 bp, 24 predicted proteins | sample SidtaG_4_FD_187450 | JGI IMG/M metagenome (GOLD analysis project Ga0209093, IMG submission 187450) | Marine algal microbial communities from Sidmouth, United Kingdom - Sidmouth_Male1 metaG (SPAdes) (version 2) | ecosystem: Host-associated > Algae > Red algae > Unclassified | place: Sidmouth... | reverse complement strand
TGTAAAGCAGATAATTCAAACAATTGACAACCAAATGCAAACGACCCACAATCAATCAAGATCCCACCCAGCACCGACAGCGCCACCTGTCCGAACCGGGGCGTGACACGTCATTCGCGTCACCCGGCGTACCAACGACCTCCGGGCCAGCCAAGGGGCGTGCGCTGGGACGCGTAATGCGACACTTACCAGATTTCCTTGTGGGCGCGTCACTTGTGGCCTGCTGCACCAGGGGCTACAAACCCACAAATATGGCCCGATGTACCTGGTACAGCCCACCGGGAACAGCACGGGGGACTTGTAGCCCACGTTCTGGACCCCCCCCCCGCCATATGACGTGCGTTCACCCCCCCCCCGTGGGCCTCAGCTCCATTTCACACCCGAATTGGTGCCAGTAAGGAAATCGGGCCTGTAGTACATGAAAATGGCTCTAGTACGCGTCTTAGTACACGTCTAGTATGCACCCCACTTTCCCGACGATGGTCAGGTGTGAATATACGATTCTGGCCACTTTCAGCCATGTCGTCAACCTCGCGCACGGCGTGATGGGGGCCCTTTGCGGTGGCCACTGACCGGCCGCGGCGGTGTAGTGGGACCGCGCGCGGCGTCTGATTGGAAGGATTGAGCGCCGCCGGTGGTGGGCCGGGCGGTGCCACGCTTCGGTTTGGGTGTGATAGGACGGGCCGACCCGCTTGGGGAGGACCCGGCCTCGTCATGATGTTTGACCCGGTGCCTACGTAGGGGCGCTGGAGGGCCCCGGCAGCCGCTAGGGCGCCGGGCCTTTGCTTTGTTTCTGGCACCCGGGGGGTGTGGACGCGTGCCCCCCTGTTGGCAGCCTGTTGGGTGCCTGTCGACGGCCCCCTCCCCCCTTCTGAGGACGCCCACGAGCGGAGGGGTGGGGCCCGTGCAGACACCGTTTGAGGGTATAAAAGCAGTAGCCGGCACCGGCTTGCGGGCGGTGGCGCAGCCTCCGGTACGAAGCAGCATTTCTATCAGCACCACCCCAGGTCGGGCTGTTGCTTGTGGGAGGGCTGCGTCACCGCATTTGCTTTCGAGTTTTCGAGTCTTTCGTGTTCCCCAATTTTATCCACGTCAGAAAACAGTACAGTCTGTATCGGTTGCTGTCACGCCCGATGGTGGCGTTGCGAGAAAACATTAGAGAGTTTTGGCATGTAACTCGACGGTCGCTCCGACGGTCTTTTGACGGAACATCGTGCCACGTTGCGGAGATACCGTAGAGATACAGAAATTCCCGACCGTCCCCGACGGTATTCTCGGGATATACCTTCGGGCCCGAGTCGAGCGGACTGTACATCGGCTGCGCATTCCGACCACTTTTCGCGCCTGCTGGGCTCCCAAGGGGGTTGGCACGGCGGGAACACGTAGTTGTACGACCCGATGTCGTACACTTGGGGCCTGCCTCCCCCATTCACAGCGGCACAGGTGATCACCCCCTCCACCCATCCTCACCCCTGCGACCTGATACTGCTCCCACCAACACTCAAGTGATTGTGGCTGCGATGCCGACCCCCAGCCCCATCCCAGGCAAAGCCGCCCCGCACTTCCCCCCCTATATGTTAGTCATTTTTGCACGCTCAGCGTGTTGCTCTTTGTGCGGACAGAATGCGCGCCACAGGACAGCCCCCCCGCCGTCTGTCTTCGGCGTGTTTTGTTTGTTCCCACGTGCACGACAGTCTCACATCGGAACAGCAGGCCACGGCCGCTCTACGGTAGGCCGCCGCCTCCCGGCCTGTCGTGTGCTCTCACGACTTCACATTCATCTCCCGCGATGCCGTCCGTCACGGCGGCTCATCGCCGCGCTCATGGCTCTCTCTCCTGCCCCCCCCACCCCCCATCCACACCACAGGACGCTGTACGCAAAGTGATACTCCTATTGTCGTTGCGCAAAAAAGCGGACAGTACATGCCTAACAAAGAGGCGCTTTTCTGCGATTGATTGGCCCAGACATCGATCCGCTTGACTGGGGCCTCTCCAGCTTTGGACGGAATGACCATGACGCTCTCACGCACCAACAAAGAATCGCACAACCACACATCTGGCTGCATTACGGAAACGGCGGCGGCGCGCCACACCCTGTACAGGACCGTCAAACTACCGGAATTTTACTTGCCAAAACTTGAGTCCACGACGGAAGAGAAAATCCGGTACCCCCGGTCCTTCCAGATACAGTCGAGATACAGGCGAAAGCAACCGTCAGATTACATGCCAAAACTCTCTATTGCCGACGTGCACCGGGCGGGTGGCTGCGATCATGCACACAATCGGGCTGCCACATGAGAGAACGATCGAATTGAGGTTCTACGAGCTCTGCGGATCCATCAACGTATTTGAGCTGATCGCTCTTTCCCTTCGTTCGCAACCTTCACGTGGCGGCGCATCGAGAACCCCCGTGCTAAGACAATCACCGTCTCCCACGCGCCACTCGCTGATTGCGTCCTCAGGCAGTGTGCAGCCCGCACAACACACCCATCCGTAGAGGAGCTGCTTCACTGCCACGCACGCGCCAGTCGCCCGCAACGCGGAACCCTGTGGGGGAAACCCCCTGACAGGGGTGACACGACCCCCCGGCATGAGCCGGGGACGGGTGGTGAACAGTCACGCAACACCCCCCTAGGGGGGTAGCGTGGGACAAACCCCTTGGGGGGGTGTCTAGGGAGCCGCAGGGCCACACATGAAACGACCCCTCTAGAGGGGCGTGAGGCGGGGAACACCCGATCGGGCCCCCCTGGGGGGGGGTCTGACACACGCAAGGGAGACACGCGTCATCCCTAATCCGGGCCCTCTGGGGGGACCGGGAAGCTTGTGCAAGCTTCCGCAATCCGAGCGTAAGCCGGACCGAGATATGGTCTCGACTAGGGATAAAATCCCACCGGAATTCTATCCGGGAAAATTGAAAAATCTTGGGATAAGTCCCGAGGTATTGGTTTTAGGTAAATCCTGAGATCTAGGAAGTGTTAGTGACTTTCCTTCTTCCGCCCGAGACGGGCGGGGGTCCCCTTCCAGTGGAAGGGCTGTCAGGGATGCTGGGCAGGGGCCATTAGAGGCCCGGGCCTGAGACCGTGGCCCGTGGGGTACCGGTCCCCCCATGGTAGCGCCAGGGGGTCGGGATTGTGCACGTCCTGCGTATTGTTTCTGAGGGTATATGACAGTATGCTTTGGGGTCATCGTGCGTGTTCGAATAAATCATCGTTGCGTTTGCGTTGCTTCCGTTTTTTTTTGTGCGCTTCGCGCCCAGTGATCCCGGCGTTCGCGTTGTGACTCTGGCGAAGCGTTCCTGATCCTGTGCTGGGTTTTCTGACGGGGTTATACCCCGTCGGCTGTGAGGGCAGGATCCATTACATTTGGTGGATCAGCTGGGGACAGGGTCAAGCCCTTTCTGATCAATCGGGCCGTCCCTGTTTCGTTTTCTCACGGTGGACTTGCTCTCTTTGTCTTACCCTTGTGCGTGACTGGTTGACTGTTTGACTGGATTCTCCCACGCGGGAGTAGGGCTTCCATCGTTATGGATAGCATGAGGGGGATGTTCTCTGGCGCGGAAGGCGCGGGCTCCTCTTCACGGGGCGTCCGTCACGGAGCTAGTGAGGGCTCAGGGCCGGTGGCCTTTTGGGGGACCCTCCTCATGTGGAGGGTCGCGCGCGCGTTTACAAGAGAGTGCGTGGCGCCGCGGCAGTGGGCGTGATGCGACCCCCTTTGATTTCATGGGGTCGCCTCAGGCGCACGCATGTCGCGTGGCGCCGGGATATGACAGCAGTGTCATGCCCCCCCTGACGTTGAGGGGGTTGAGAGGGCGGGGTCGTTGCCCGCCCTATTGATGTTGGAGGCGGAGGGAACACTCCTCCCGTGTGCCTGCTGCGCGGAGGTGGCGCCGCCGGCGTGTGGCGCAGGGGACACTTTTCCCCTGTGCCGTCTCCTGGGACGTGAGAAGGGGGGGTGGGTGTTCGTACCGTTCACGCACCCGCCCAGCGACCCTATTCAGCGGTCGCCTCTCGGCGTCAGCCTCAGTCAGGCTGCCGCACATCGACTACCACGCGTAGTGTGCGTGCGCGCGCGCGCGTTCTTCTTGTCCCCACTCCTCTTGGCACCCTTACTCGGGTGCGCTCCCCCGCTCACTCGGGTGCGCTTCCCCCTCCCCTTTTTCCCCCCCCTTACTCTGGCGAGACGGGTAATGTCGGCGGTGACCACGCTTGCACCCGACCTACTCGTCGAGGAGCCGCTCCCCGAGTTGGAGATTGACGGGGGGGCGGCCGGGGCGCCGCCGATGACGCCGCAGTCGACGCTGCCCCCCGTCGCTGGTGGGGCAGTCGAGTCCGCTCCTCCGGCGCCCCCTCCCGTGGTGACAACCGAGTCGGGTGCTCTTCATGGTGGCGCGGCGTCGGCACCGCCAAGTCAAGCGGCGACGCCGATGGTCGTTGAGACTGCGCGACCGGAGGACCTCGACTGGTTGGTCTCTCCCACCCACCCAACCGCTATGGGCGAGGGGGGTCACCTCCTTTCGATGTACCGCACCTTCCCCGACTCGGAGCAGGTGACGGCGTGAAACTGCCGACTCGCGCGCTTCCCCCGTCAAGTGACTCTACCTGCCGGGTGGCTGGTGGATCTTCCCGCCTTACTCGAGCGGGAGGATTCGGGTCAAGTCGACCGCGTACGCCGGTACCTCTCCCAGAGTACGGGAGCAGACGAGGTGGCGGCGGACCAGCACGTGGTCGATTGGCGTTGGTGTTTCCAGGCCCCGCCTTACTTGGCGACGGGGGACCCGCACGTTAACCACCCAGCCGCCCGACATGAGTACGTCTGGCGGCGTGACGAGCGCCACCTCGTCTCGGTTCTTCAACTCTAGTTCCCCCGCGCACGGGACCACCGTCGCGGCAACTATGTCGTGCTGCCCAAGTGGTGGAAGGACGTGGAGGTCCCGATGGGCTTCCCGGCGATGCTCCCCCGCTTCCTCGCGTACTACTCGTCGCGGATCCGGCCGAATGAGGAGGGGCACAGACGTTATGCCATCCTCGCGACGCAGTGGGTCGTCGAGGTGGCGTCCGTGTCGGTGGCGTCGCTCAAGTCAAAGGGCTACCTGTGGCATCTATCTCATGCCTTGGTCGAGGGGATGTGCACTCTCACCCCTGCTCGTCTGGGGGATGGGCGGGACGGCGACTATGGCGAGCTCCTCGAGGAGATGATCATCCTCCACATCTCGTTGGACTGGGTGTCGGTCCAACCCTTCCTCCGTCGGACTGCGACAGAGGGGGGGACGGAAGCTACGACGCGCGGCTTCGTCCATTGCCTTTGTGGGCTCTCGAAGGGAAATGTGCTCCTCCGAGAAGGCCTGGGGTTGGACTCTTACCCTTGCGGCCCCGGAATTGGCGCACAGTCGCCGCCGCCGGCGAGTGGCTGGATGGTTTCGGGGAAGCGCCATGCGCCCCCCAAGAACACGGAGCGACGGGTGACTTACCCACCGCCTTCCAAGCGGAACGTCCGCGGCCACGGGCCAAGCAGCCAAGCGGGCGCTTCCCGGGCCGGGCCATCCCAAGTACGGGCGGCGGCCTACGTCGACCTTGACGCGCCGACGGCGGCTACTCTGCCGCCGCCCCAGGTTGTCGACCGGGGCTCGCCGACTACGGCGGCCGCTGTGGTGGTCACGCCGCTGGAGCCGCCGGCTTTTTCCGAGCCCGTCCCCGCCGCTAACGTGCGGGTGGATTTCTATCATGGCAGGAGTTTGCCGGAGCAGTAGACCCGGGGGTTGCTGAATATGTTCCCCCCGGTCGGGGCGGACATCTGGGATACCTCGCCTGTCGTGGCTGTGATCGCCCTCGCCAAAGTCTTGGCGAGGGTCAGTCGTCGGGTATCTTCCTTGGCGGTTGACGTCCACCAAGCGGGGCAGCCGGCTTTGGCCCAGCGCCTCATTAACGACATGTCGGGGAGGGCTCTCGGGGACCAACTGCGGGTTCAGCTGTCGACTACTCTGTCGCATCTGCCGACGTACGGGTCGGGGGAAGGGTCCACACCTCACTCGGTGTCGACCTCCCCCTCTTCGGGCGGCCAAGATCCAAGTGGTGGGGTCGCCCCTGCGTCCGGGCAGCAGTGGCACAACGGTCCCAACTATGGGCGGGCGCCGGCGCCTCCGCCGCAGAACTATGAGCCGGCCGGGGGGTACGGCCACTATGTCGCCCCCCCTGCGGGTGGGAGTTACCCGCCGGTGCCGTACTAACCCAACGGGCCGCTGTACCGCCCCGAGAGCCCTCGTACTCGGGGTGGTCCCGCTGACCACGACTCGCATCAGGTGGGCGGCCACCACAATGACAACCGCCGCGACATGCAGTCGTGAGGGGAGGTGGATGGCCTAAGGCCAGGTAAGGGAAGGCGTTGGGGTCTCATGTTTCTAGTCGTACATGATTGGGTGGGGTTTTTTGCTTCCTGAAAATTATAGTACACCATCATGCTACATCCAGACCGACTTGTGTCTTTCTTGGGTCCCCCCCCTGCCTGGCCTTGAGGCCTTATAGTGGGGCTCGTTTCACTGTGGAGTCGACGAGAGTTTGTCGACGCCACGTCCCTGCCTCACGGATAGTTGATGCCGTTGGCAGTACTGCCGGACCTTCTCAGTCGGAAGGTCTTCGACATACTCCCATGTATCTTCTCTTGGTTTATACCAGAACCAGCGGACCTTGAGCATAAGGCGCCCGTTGTCATCATACCCCTGTACGACAAACTGGTCGAAGACAGCCTCCATCGTCTTCTCACTCCACGACGGGAGGGAAGGCAGACGCCAAGCCTTAATGGCGCGTTCCCACGCCGGATCACCCTCCGGCGGTTCCGGAGCCAGTGTGTCGTGGTTACCGTTTATGGTACGGATCCCATCGTACGATGGTGAGACGACGGCCATCAGTCTTGATTATCTGATACAGCCCCTTCGTCTTGAAGATGAGTTTACCGCCCTGGTTCTCGTGTGACTTCACGAAGACCCAGTCTCCGACTAGGAGAGCTTCTCGCCGGCTCTTGACTAGTTTGTCGAAGTGCCGTTTATAGCGGGCCTGGGCCTTGTCCATTGACTTCTGGACAAGAGGGATTATCTCATCCAAGCGCTTGCGGAAATTCTCACGCGCTTGTCGGGGTGTCTAGGGAGGGGCCTCTTCACCCGTGCCTTGGGTAAGGCGCTCAATAGCCACCGGGATGAGCTCCCGGGGGCACACAAAGGAGAAGGGCGCTTCCCCTGTGCTACTATGCACTCGGGAGTTGTAGGCGGTGACCAGTAGGCTCACATACCTGGCCCAGGTTGCGACATGTTCACTTACATAATGCCTGAGTTGCTGTACTAGCGTCTTGTTAAAGCGCTCTACTTGACTATTTGTCTGTGGATGGTGAGGCGTGGCGTAATGTGTACTTACACCAAGCATTTTCAAGACTCCTTGGTAAAGTACGGATGCAAATTGCGGTACGTTATCTGAGAAAGTCGAGTCAGGGATTCCATAACTGGCAATCCAAACATCAATGAAGGCACTGACAACATCTAGTGCCGTCACATCTCGAAGGGGTACTACCCTAGTCAACTTCGAGAAGCGGGCACACATGACCAATAGGTACTCATATCCCACTGGAGTTCGGGGGAGAGGACCAAGGAGGTCGATGGCTACTGCCTCGAAGGGTTCCGTAGCCGGGAACAACCTCATAGCGGAGGAACTTCGGACCTCCATCAACCGGTTCTTTGCGCAAGTCGCGCAAGCGGCGACCCAACCGAACACATCAGCGGCGAGCGAAGGCCAGTAGTACCTTCTTTGTAGGGTCCGATACATCTTGGTCTCCCCCGGGTGACCGCCTAAGGGGGAAGAGTGTGCCCTCTCAAGTACGTCAGCCACGAGGGAGCGGGGCACAACCACTTGTTGTGTTCCCTCTTGTTGGCCATGACGGCAGAGCATGCCGTCGCCATTCTCATAGAACCGCGTTCGGTCCGTGATGTCCAGATCCTTACGGATCTCTTGGCAACGACTATCGTACAGTTGCTCTTTGGCCAACGCAGCCATCGAGATGGGTTCTTGTTCCTTGTTCTCTGGTCGGAGGGGGTCCAACACAGCTCCCGACCGCGTAGTCACCCCAACCACTGGGATGTCTTCGTGGACTGGTGTAGTATCTAACCCCTCCGTCGGCATGCGGGAGAGTGCATCCGCGATGGCATGTTGTCGACCAGGCTTGTACTCAACGTCATAGTCAAACTCGGATATCCGTATCCGCCATCGATTCAGGCGGTTTTTAGTACATGCTGTGGTGGAGAGTATCCACTTCAGCGCCCTATGGTCTCACCGGACTAAGAGCCGGGTACCCTCGATGTAGGGGCGCAGTGACATTATTTCCCACACAACGCCAAGACCTTCTATTTCGGTCACGGTGTAGTTCTGCTCAGCGGGTTCTAGTCCCTGGCTGAAGTAGCTTACGGGATGGTATTCCCCCGCGGGTTGCTCCTGCAGCAGAACACAACCGAGTTGGTCGTAGCTCGCATCAACGTCGATGATATACTTCCCCTCCTTTCTTGGTAGTGCCAAGATGGGAGGGTTACACAGTTGTTCGCGGAGTCGGTCGAACGCTGCCTGCTCCTCCATAGTCGGAGGGCAGAGTTTCTTGGGTAGCGAGGAGCTCACCAACTTATGCAAGGGTTTCGCGACCTTGGCGAGGTCAGCCGTGAAACGTCGATATGCGATACACATACCCAGGAAGCTGCGCAGTTGCGTGTGTGTCTTTGGGTATATGGCCTTCCTGATAGCCTGCAGGTTTTTCTCATTTACACTGATGCGCCCCGGCCGTATGACATGACCGAGGTACTCCACCTCACTACTGAAGAGGTGACACTTCTTTGCCTTGAGGGTGACACCGTTCTCACCCAACAAAGTAAACACCTTCTCCAAGTGGGAGAGGAGTGACTCCGCGTCAGCGGAGTAAACCATGATGTCCTATCAGTAGACGAGGACATACTGCCATTCTACTCCGGCCAGTTTCACGTCAATAGGGCGCTGGAAAGTGGCAGGCGCATGGCAAAGTCCAAAGGGGAGACGTGTACACTGGTACGTCCCCACCTGAGTCGTGAAGGTGGTCAAGTGCTTACCCTCCTCGGCGACGGGTATCTGCCAGTATCCCGCGTTGCAGTCCAACGTCGAGAAAAACTTGGCGTCACCCAAGGAATCCAGACAGTCATCCATCCTTGGGAGCGGATACGTATCACGCACCGTTCTATCGTTGAGTTGACGATAGTCCATGCAAAAGCGGGTGGACCCATCCGGCTCCGGCACAAGAACAACCGGGCTGGCCCACTCGCTGGTGCTGGGTTCAATCACGTCCAGCTGAAGCATCTGGTCCACTTGCTCGCCGACGAGTTGTCGGGTTCGGGGACCCATGCGGTATGGATGGAGCCGCACCGGCTTTGCACCAGGCTTTAGTCTCATCCGGTGTTCGGTCGCCTTGATGGTGCCGAGGGACCCATCCCACAACCCGTGGTGTCGATCAATCAGCGCCTTGAGACGTCCGCGAAGAGATTCCGGGACGTTCTCTTCGACAATAGGGGGATCATTCTCCCGGTTCCCCACTGGTTTTGACGACGCCACCGGTGCAGTCGGGGCGTCAACGTGGAGGAGCTTTCCCCACTGTTCCGGCGTCACGGCGGTGATGTTACCTTCGTACGCCTCGATTGTGCCGCAAGACATACCCTTGGGAAGACGGAGTTTGTTCGTCCCGGTGTCGATAATTTCGAGCCACCAAGGCTCGCCTGTCTTACACGTCATGGTGCCCGGAGCGACATGTAGTCTATGTCGTTCAAAAACCCGCTGCCTCTGAGTAAACAGGCTGTTTCCTTGGAAGGCCGTTTGCACTTTCACATAGCCTTTTGACTTGGGCTCTATGAATGTTTGCTGTGCCATTTGCACCTTTGCTTTCCCTTTATAGGAACAGTCGCACGGCGTCGCAGTTGACGTCGCCACCGGGGCAACACTCTTAGCCCGGCGGAGGATGGGAACACGGCACTTATCCTTCAGTTGGATGAAGTTCCGGGGTCCCGAAATGATAGGGACATGGGCATCCGAGTATGGGGTACCCAAGAGTAAGGGTACTGACATGCGGTGAACGACGCCCAACGAGTGCGTCGTCTCATTCGTACCAGTGCGCACATGTAGGGTAACAGGACCCGTTATGGGAAAGATATTCCCATTCACATCAAACATGTTGGGTGTGGACTTGTCAAGTGGACAAACCGTGACCTCCTTCGGGAGTAAGTCTTCCCGAATCAAGGATACGCCAGACCCGGTGTCGATTATGGCCCGGGTTGCCAAGAGGTGCCCGTCCTGGATCCATACTCTGGTTGCAACTTGATAGTTGCTCCCTGTCAGGATCGCCACAACTTTACCGCGATCCACGCCCTTCGGGATTGACGTGTCCGGAGGACGTATCCCTTTAGTACGTCGCAGGAGCTTGACTTTGCTCTTGCGTCGCGTCCCTTGATTACCCACTGGGGACGTCGGGGATTCTTCCATCCCAGCGGCTACGCGTCTCCCTCATCCGACTCCGAGGAGGATGCCGCGGGCTTGCCTGCCTGGGGTTCGGTTTCCCCTTCTCAAGGGGTGACTCACTCCCACTTGGGGACTCGCTGTCGCCGGCTGTTGCGACAACGGGAGGCCCAGTCGGCCTCGTAATCTTTTCGAATCGGGAAGGACGAGACTTTTCCTTGGCCCATCGACTGTTCTGTGCCAGTCGCGTTCGGAGACGCGGGTCCAACATGGGACACTTTTTCGCCCAGTGGCCCGTCTGGGTACACTGCCAGCACGGGAAGCTTGCAGCTTTTCCACTCCCGCCTACTTGAGGCGGGGTCGTTGTGGCTACGCTTTGCTCAACTGATTCCGTGCGAGTTGTTCTCGGACGGACCGGGTACCGGGGTGTTACTAGAGCCCGTGCTTGTCGACGGAGGCGGGTTGCCTCCGCGAGCTTAGCGGCCTCCTCGGCACTCTCTTTCTGTTGTGCAGCATGCATCCAGCGGTACTCATCGCCTCGAGTTTAGGGGATGCGGGACAGCTCCGCCAAGGTCATCCCTGGTTTATTGCGTTCGCGTGATGTAGCACGAACCACAGGGTGAACGCTTCGACATAGCGTCCCTCGAGGGCTCCTGTCGAGTGGAGGAGCCCGCATGAGGTGTTCGATACTCTGAGACGCTCAGCGTATGACATCTCATCTTCTTTCTCTTCTTGCCGCGCCTGGTGGAACTGTTCCACAAGGCAGGCTACGGTTGACTCATCCGCATGCATGCGGATGATCCAGTTGACCAGCTCTAAGTAGGACCTGACCCCTCCTGGGTGACCGCCACGTCGAGTTGGCCTGACGGCCATTACCTCGGAGCGAAGTGGCTCCAAGGAAAAATCTTGTCACATGTAGAAGACCTCTCCTTCCGAGACGTCATTGTCGTCGCACGCCTTGCAAAACTTGCGCAAGAACTGGAAGACTTTATGCGGCGGGTCACCGGTCCATTCTGAGCTGTGACCAAAGGAGTGCATGACATCCTTCTTGAGCCGCCCCATGGTATGGGCGTGTTCCCGCGTGTAGAAGACCGATTGATTCTCCAGCGCGTACGTCTCGCAATCAAACAAATCCTGATAGTGGGGATTGTTGACCGTGATCTTGTCTGGTACAACTTGTACTGGCCCTGTTGGGCGCTCCTCTGAGCGATCGCGCCACGGCACTGGGACATGCCGAGCCGAACCAGATGCATGCACCGAGCGGTGCCGGAGAGTAACTCGTGGCGTTCGCCGTTGGCTGCCACCGCGCGGAGAATCGCCGCCGGAATATTCGCCATCAGACGATTGCGACGCGTAGTGCAGTCGTTGGCGGGACTGAGTGTGTCCACTTCGTCGAGGGTTGGGACGCGCCATAGGGCTCCGGACCAAACCGGGCGAAACCGGTAGTGAACGGGCGATCTCGGACCATACCGCCTCAGCCATGGCGTCCTGCAACTCAGGACCCACGCTGAATAATCAACCCAACGAACCGCGGGGAGCACGACTAGAGCTCCCACCCGCGGGCTCGTCTCCAAGCCGGGGCACCGACTCACCGACCGCAACTCAGGACGTACCAACCGTCCTCCCAGCTACGTACGGCAGTCTCGTGCCGAAGGGAGTGTTGGCATCCGACGGGGGCTCCACGGTGTCACTACGAACCGTGGTCGGCCCAGCCGGAGGGTGAACTCCACCCTGTCCGACGGAGGAGGCCGGAGGAAGAAACAAGGAGCCACGTCCGGCTTCGCCCACATCTCCGGCACCCTGGCTACGTGGGACGACACGTCCACCTCCTGGTGGCGTGAGCCCAGGGGGGAGCGAAGCCGTGCTCCCCCTCTCACTAGCCACATCAGAGTGTGCGGAGGGGTCTCCCCCCTCCCCTCCTGACATCCGGTAACCGAGTAGGCTCACCAATCAAACGCTGCGGGGTTGCGACCGGGGAACAAAGATCGCTAGGGGAAGATGGTCAACTCAACCACCTCGCGTCGCGACCACGAAGGCAGCAAAGTGTGCTCCTTCCCCTGCTGCTCCACCAAACGCGGTACCACAGTTGGGCCGACCCCACTCGGGCGGCCTGCCCGACCGGGAACCCGGTAGTCTCGTCAGAGACCCCGGAAGCAAGCGCCAAGACACACAGACACAACTGGTCTGGGCGAAAAGGATAAGCCGCAAACACGACACAGCGTTGTGAGTCTCAAGGTTTACTCGCCTCCCTCGGGGGGGTCCGGGACTGTTCTGCTGTCCCGCTCAGATATACCCACCGGTCCCGCTCCCTCAACCCTCAGGGGGACCCTCGCAGATGGGCCAAAAACAGGGGTCAAACGCGGGCCACACTCGCCGCCGGGGGTGTGCCCAAGAACCAATCAAAACATGCCAACAAAGTCCCCGAGGTGAGGGTGAGATGCACTGAGAACATCCGATAGGAATCCTCACAACGAAAAGAAGAAATCAAAGATACGGTCATAACTCAGAAGACCGTAGAGTAGTATGTCCGGGAATGACAAGTAGATCATCCCAACCACGATCCGATCGCACCGAGTGGGTCGCGTGATCGGTAGGAATTCGCTGAGTCTAGCTCATCCCGGTAAGCATGAATCACAGCCTTACTTGAGCGAGCTCCGGGCAAGACCCGCCCCAACGGCGTGTCCGTCTGTGGGCCCTCCACTTGATGGCCCCATCAGCTGTCAAGTCGAGATGGCCTCCGTGTGGCCCTGCTGCCACAGTCTGTAGCGGGCGGTGCGAGCGCCGGCGTGTGACAGTCCGCTTTCTCGGCATCGGGCCCGGTGCCGCTTGTAAGCTCTATGGAAATCGCGGTAATGGGCGCAATGACAGCCGGCATGAGTGCTGCCCGCCGGGCGTCGGCCACGGATGCGGGACCCCACTCGGGTTCCACGCCGTCAATGGATGGCGCTTTGACATGCGCCGCTGCAGTTGCACCGCCTGTGGTGGTGTTTGGGAACGGCAGAGGCACATCTACCGCGGCCCCTGGCCCGGGGATCTGGGGCTCACAGTGGGACGGGCCTGCGGCCGGAGATCCTGGGCAGCCACTTCGTCGCCGTTTACGCGCTCGAGCCCCATCCGTGGAGATCCGTGGTGTCCGGGACGGTGCCGCAACGCACTTGCAAGATGCGTCGGAGATTGTGAAGGCAGAGTGCGAGGCGGTCGAGCCGGCTACTATCGCTCTCTGCTGGGTCAAGTCTACTATTTTACCCAACGGGCTTGCCATGGATGTCACCGCCTTGCACGACGAGTACCGTGCATCATCTCGATCGATAGCCGGGGATGTCAGTTCGGTGGTGCCGTTAATTGGGGGTTGCGGTTTTCGCGAGAGGGCGGTTTCGGGATCACCGACGGCTGTGAAGGAGGAGGCGGTGGAGACGTGGTTAGCTGCGGAATATGAAGAAGAAGTGCTGGCTGCCACGGCAGACCAGACGGTGTTCGACGAGGGAGAGGGCGAGGATGCCTCGGGGGACGACGATGAGTGATTTTTTTCTTACGGCCTCTGCTTGACGTCGACACGGATGGACAGCACTCGACACAACTGTGCCAGTGTCTCGCTCATTGCTTTCATGGCACACAAGAAAATGGGGATGAGGCTAGGGGGCGTGACGGAAGAGGGAGGTGGAGAAGTGGTTTTCTGTGGTGGCAGTGGCGGTTGTAGCGTCGAAGCGGTCGCGACTACGGGTGCTTGGAAAAGAGGAGAGGTAGCGCGGCAGATATGGCTTGGTCCTCGTTGAGATTTTCCAGCTCCAGCGAGTACGACCGGCATTCCCTGCACGAGTTTGTCTCGACTTTGTGGTGGTGCAGACCCTTTTCGGACATGACAGAAGGCTCTGGGAAGCTCGAGTTATGTCAATTCCGTAGTTTCTCATGTCGGCGACAGATCGACCTCTGCCTGAGGCCCAGTCTACACGGCGAGCGACGTGAACGTGATTCGGCACCAATGTGAACCTAACTCCGCCAAAAAACACGTGATGTGGCGCCGTCTTTCTTCACGGCACGCACGAACACACTGTGCCCGAAATTTATTGACAGATCTGGCAGATCGTACCGATAGTAAATTCTACTGAAATCGGGGCAAGCGGTGGTGCATCGCTGCACGGGGGGTGGCGAAGCTGCCTACGCAGGCTTCTCTCGAGAACTGATGGGTCTCCCATCTCTTGATCCGAGTGGTTTAGTCTTGAGGAGCCTTCTCGTCCAATCATTCCTGCGAGAGCCAAAACACGCAAATGGCACATTCCTTTCCAAACACGTTCACGTGAGCGAGATATTAGAAAAATATTCGCGCACGTGAACACGTTCGGCTTGAATGCGCCGAATGTGCCCGTTTCGGCTCGTAAGTCCTTTGCGGGCGGGATGGCACTGTCGACCGTATTAGGTCTAAAAGTATTAGCGTGATTGGGGTGTGATTGGAACGATGCGCTTCCATTGGCTAGCACATGTCTGAACACGCCGTGCACGCGCCGTGTAGACTGGGCCTGACCGGGCTCAATCGTGCGACCGGGTGCACCCCCTGGCATTGATCCATGCTTGGGCAGCACTGATCTGTCTCATAACGAGATCGACAGTACTTGAATTGAGGAAGCCCTGCCCTGTGCGACACGAGAATGCATCCCTGGAACCGGGGCTTCATGTGTCCGTAGGGGCTTCATATAAGCGGATATTGACTGTACTCGTGGGACGCTGACCCATATTGGGTGCTGACAAATTGGCCCCACGCTCCGGCACCCACACGCACTGCACGGACCGTAGGGTTTTCATGACGTGGCACGGGCCAGATTTATGGCCTTGCACCTACACCCTTCCACGAAAGCGGCATGCGGCCACACGCCTCAGTATCGTGCTTCTCACAAAAACTGGATCGTTTTCATCCTCTTCATCGGCATGCCTCGCCCTCCGAACCAATGAAACAGCGATTTTGCATCGGCTGCTGATGCATCAGGGTCCAGGTTATGTGGGAAGCACAATGAACCTACAATTCAGCTTCCCCTCCCACACTGTCATTTGTCAGCAAGCGACCGCCACCCACAATGCCACGTCGCGCACAGAGCGGGCGCGCTCTGGCCGCCGCTTTCGGGTGCGGTGTCTGATGGAAATGGCTGCCCACTGCTTCACCCTGCTCCCAGACGGCCCTTTTCATGGAGAGGCGTCGGTCGCTTCTATCGGTTCTGGGTCGCATCACCACCGCTGACGGTTTCCGCCGGGGATTTCCTCTTGCACGTGTGCGGTTGCCGCGATGCCCACCCGCCGGCCGGCAGCCGTCCCCCCCGCCCGCGCCCCCACTGCCCCACGTCCCTCGGACGTACTCATGAAGGATTTCGCTCTCGTGGGCTTGCTGGACATCTTCCCGCTTCGCAACGTCTGTCGCCAGTGGCGGATCGCCGCTGACACGGCCGCTGGAACGCTCCGGGCCGTAAGCGTCCGCAGTTCTAACCGGGGGCTTTGGAATATTGATTCGGATAAAGCACCGTTCCGTAAGCAGCGGCACCCTGCTCGCAGCAACATCTTATTTTCATCAGTCTTTCCACGAATAGCCTGAGCATGAGGTGAGCTTTGCAGCGCTGTCTTCCGTTTTGCTCCCACATTGGATGGCGAGAAGCTTCCAACGGATATATCCGGATATATCTGGATATATCCCAGATTCCGCTGAAGAACCCTGATTCTGAAAGGCCCTGGTCCTAACCGCGTGGCACGCCTGCAGATGTTTAAGAGGCGTATTACGCAGTCACGGGTCGTAGACGCTGTAAGGTTCCTCCCAGTCCTGCGATCCCCTTCACTGAGCCCGGACCGTCACTCTACAGAGAAAGCAGGACCATTGGGCCTGTCGTTTGCTGGGCCGTCTGCTGCCGTGGTGGAGGCAGTTTTTTGTGTTCCGGCCGCCGGCGGCATCTCGGCCGCGTTCGAGTTCGTAAACTTGTCTGACGTCGGGCGGGAGCAGACGACCGAGCGCAACAGGCAACTAGACCCTCATCGCCCCAGCAACTTCACCATGTTGGCGGCCGCAGGCTTGAGCCTGCGCCAACTTTGTTTTGCCCGCTGCCAGTGGTGGACGGACGACTTTGTAGAATCTGTGGTAGGCGGCCGCGTCGCCCCGACCTGGCGCGGCGATGCAGGCGAGGAGCGGGTGCACCGCTTGCGACAACTGGACAAGAGCTGTTCAGGCGTCAGGTTGTCAGCGGTTGTGACCTGTTGTTCGATCGGCGTGGACCAAGTAGACGGCAGCGGATGCCGTGAAGTGGAAATGGCGCTGAAGATGGTGCCCACGTGGGCTTCGGCGAGCGTGGACGGGGGGGGGGGGGGGGGGGGGGGGGGCGACCGACGGACGGGGAGCTGCCGGGGGTCGTCAGGCTGGGACGGTGGCCGGCGTCGCCGCGGAGAGTTTGGCTCTTTTTCCTAGCAGCCAGCGTCGCGGCATCCTTCACGCCTCTGCTCGGCTGGACCTTTGCAGCACCCGGCTGAAACGTTTTCGCTTGACTGGCGGACGCTGCTTCGCGCCCCGCCTAGACGCCAACGCCTTGGACTGGCCGGACCTGGTGGTCGTCGACCTGTCTTCCGCTCCGCTCATCCACGCCAGACTCCCTCGGTGTGGCAGTCTGTCGTATGTACCGCTGCTGGATCCTAGAGTCAATCGGGGCGGAGGCGCTGGCGGAGCAGGCGTCGGAGGTGCAGGAGCGGCCTCGGCGGAGATTCACCCCCGCGCCTTTGCGGTGCTTAAGGTGCTGTCGAGTTTTGACCGCCACGCTGTTGAGATTGGTCGGCTGAAGATGCCGGGTGGTACTTTCCAAGCGCTCACCAGGCTAGTTGTGCATGGGTTGGAGGTGCTTACTCACGAGGACATCGACGCTCTGCCGGCACTAGAAGCCGTTGATGCCGGTGACTGTCCTTCTCTCACGTCTGTCGTCATCCATGCCTGTCCTCTCCTGCAGGTGCTGGACCTGCGCTGCCGCAAGGCCCCGCTATCGCACGTGGCTATCGACGTGCCGGGAGGGGGGTCGGTGCTCGGTGTGCGAAAAAATGGGTGGTACGCCTCACGACGGTTGGGCCGCGCATTTTGCACAAGCGAGGTGGATAGAAGGTGGTCGATGAGGGGGTTATGAGAAGATGGGTGACAGGGGGGGGTTGTTTTGAGGCATCACCGTTGGCGGCGCCGTCGCTCAGGCAGGATTTATCTTTTTAGCTTCGTCTTCATCATCACTCAATATTCCACTTTCTCGGTCACTACCGAACGCCAGCGATGTCATCTTCGCCACGACGGTAAGGTTTCGGGCGTGTCGCACGCGGGGGGCGGGGCGTAGATGGAGATCCGCCGCCGCGTGCCTCCGGCGGCGGCGGTGGCGGCGGCCGACGCCGGCGGCACGGACACGGCCGGGGCAGCCGCCGACGCGGACTCGGCGCGCGTGACCGCCGCCCAGCGGCTGGTGGTGGCGGAGGTACGGCGCCCGGCTGTGTGGGGGGCGGCGGGTGGCGACGGGGCGACCGCCTAACGCTGCGGGAGCGGATGGGCTGGCGCGCGTTTTCGCCGCCGCCGGCGACGGCTGCGCGTGGCGCGCTGCGGAGTAGGCGGCAACGGCGGCCGCGCTCGCTGCCGACACGCCGGCGTGGGGTGTCAATGATGGGTTGTGGCGGCACCTGCCGTGAGGACTTTGAGATGGGGGGGGGGAGCCCCCCGCCCCAACTCACCCCCAATGTGCGTTCCGGCCGCGGCGCAGCGGCGGCTGTCGGCGGGCGCGCGGGGTGGCGGCCGCGCCGCTTCGGCGGCCACCATGAACCGCCGTGGCGCTCGCCGCGTGCCACGGCCGCGTGGGCGCGGCGGCGCCGTCACGCCGCGGACGGCCCGATGCCCCGGCCGTGTGGTCGCCGCGGGCGGCCTTCGCCCCCGACAGTGGCGCACGCGCCCGACCCCCCCCGCCGCACGGCACGCGCGTCGTGCCCTGAACCGCCGGTTGATGGTGTGCCCCCGCCACCGGTGCGCCGCCGACCGACCACCCGCTCGGCGAGACGGCGGGGGCACAGTGCGCCGCGCGGCTGCACTCCGAGCAGGCGCGCAACTGGCGCACCAGCGGGTGGCGAGCAGGGGGCGGTGCGTGTGGGCCCGGTGCCGACGTCGTGGGCCACGCGGGCGGGGCCGGCCTGTGGGGTAGGGGGGGGGGGGGGGGGGGGCGTGCGGGTCTCGGAGCCCCGGCTGCGCGTCTTCCGCGGGCGTCGACTCGGCCGGCGGCGACGAAGGCGGCGTCGACGACACCGTTCGCCGCGGAACTCCGAGGATGCCAGGAAACGGCGCACCGACGGGTGGTGGGTTGAGGAGGGTCCGCGCAGGCGCAGTGCAAACGGCCCGGGCCACGCGGGCGCGGGCGGCCTGTCGGAGGCGGGTTGGGGCGGGCGTGCGCGTCCCGCAGCCCAAGCTCCGCGTCTTCAGCGGGCGTCGACTCGGACGGCCGCGGCGGCGGCGAAATCGGCGGCGGGCGGCGGCGACACGGGCGGCCGTCGGCCGCCCCGCGCTACCCCCGCGGTCGCCGTCACCGCAACATCGTCGTCGGTCAGGTCCGGGGGTGCACTGACGGTTGCGGCGGCGTCTGCGCTGCCGGCGGCGGCGACACTGGCGGCGGTTCGTCCCCGCGGGGCGAGGGGGGGGGGGAGGGGGGC
>Ga0209093_1000657_pt1 | contig 19196 bp, 24 predicted proteins | sample SidtaG_4_FD_187450 | JGI IMG/M metagenome (GOLD analysis project Ga0209093, IMG submission 187450) | Marine algal microbial communities from Sidmouth, United Kingdom - Sidmouth_Male1 metaG (SPAdes) (version 2) | ecosystem: Host-associated > Algae > Red algae > Unclassified | place: Sidmouth... | reverse complement strand
CGCGTCTGTGTTCGCTCTCAATCCCGGCAGCAAACGGCCAAGTCCCCGCCCCCCACCCCCCCCGCCCCCCCCGCCCCGTCCACCTCGCCCGTACACGACCGCCACCGCTACCGCTGCCGCTTCCGGCGCGCCTCGAGCTCCACCACCGCACCTGGCACGGGTGTATACGGGCCAACGTCCCCCGCGGCCGCCCTTGCGCGCTCGGCGCGCTCGCGCAGGCTGCGCTTGCGGGCCTGGAACTCGGGGCTGCCACGCCGCACCGCCGCCTCCGCCACCAGACGGGCTTCTGCGGCAGTGGCCGCCGCCGCCTTCGCGTCCCTTGCTGCCTGCAGCTTGTCTTTGGCCGCGCGCTTGCGGGCAGCCCCAGCATCCAGGGCGGCAACTGCTTTCAGCACCGCCGGGGCTGTCGCCTCCAGGGCGAGCCCACGAGTGCTCACCGACCCAAAGGTGACGATAGGCTGCCGCATGTCTCGGCGCGCCTCGGGGCCGAGGCGGGTAGCGAGCAGCTCCAGGTCCACCTTACGCACCGAGTTCTTGGACCCTTTGCCCAACACAAGCCGGCCCACATCAATTTCGGACCGGCAAATGGGCCACGTGCCCGTCTTCTTGAAGCCGTTCACGATGTTGACAGATGACAGGCCTTGAAAGGAGCCCGCCTTTATCATCCCCATCAAGTGCACCAGGTTGAAACGGGAATTGCGGGGAAGGGTGGGCAGCAAACCGCGAATGTGAGCGCGCGCATACGCCTTCGTCTTGAGGAAGGGGTCGCTGTCCAGCGCTTGGAGAATGTGGGACAGGTGGGATGGGAACATGAGCACCACCACCTTGGAGGCTTTGAGCATCCTGAGGCCAATGACCGAAGCATGGACCTTGCAGCCGTCCATAAGGAGGACTTTCCACTGGCCGGGGCACTTTCCCGCCAGCCCCCGCGCCGCAAAGGATGCGTAGACGTCCCACAGGTCGCCGTCAAAGCCCGGCTTCTCCCTGCGGTGGACCTCGGCGCCCTCGTCGAGGTAGGCTGCCAGCGGCACACGGCGCGTCTTGCCGTTTCCATCGTCTTGCACAGCGTAGGGGAGGCGGCCGCCACTGCCTGCGACAATCACGAACAGCGGCAGTCGGGTGCCGTCAGCACAAACGGTGGCGACCAGGCTGGCCGCCTCCGCGCCACTCTGCACGCTCGGGAAAACGAAATCGGGGTTGGTCGTCCCCTTTCCCGCCACCACGGTCATGGGGGTGGTCTCCATCAGGGCTTGAGCGTTCATCATAGACTCGTCCGTGTTCCACACCTGTGCCGACCGGGTGATATTGAAGTCACGACAGAGAAAACGAAAAGCAGCAAAAAATTTGGCTACAGCCTCTGGTGTTGAGGCATCCGCGCGAGCACTCTCAATCCCCACGGGCCTCACTCGACGGAGCTGCGGGTGCTTCTTCAAGAACAAGTCAAAAAAAGACCGACCAGGGAACCCACCGTCACCAAATCGACGCTCGGACTCCTCATCCCGCCTCACATCCGCAATGTACTGACGAAAAAGAACGGCGGCCAACTCACAGGTGAGAAGGTCGCCGCCCTTCGTCCAGGCAGCCATGTACGTCGCAATGACGTCCTCTTCCTCGGGTGAAAAAAAGGTCGGGCGCCCCAGCTTGACGGGGGCGTCCGTTGAGCGCCGCCATGTCCGCACGTTAGAGCGCGAGGCACCCGTGGCGGTCATGAGCTTGGCCACACTATCCGTACCCAGCGCCTCTCGAGCCGCCGCCAGCTTCTCCCGCATGTCCGACGTCAATCGGGTGCCCCACTTAGGGCGGTCGGGGGTGGCCTCGGCGGCAGCGGATCCGGCCGCGGAGGGGGTCGACATGATGGGGAGGCGTGCAGAAAAAAGGGGAGGGGTGCCGATGAGTTGCCGGTGGCAACGTGGGTGACACGGGTGGGTGAGAGTGCAATACAGAGCTGGGGAAAAGGTTGGAAGAAAGGACACGGCAGATCTGATGCGGCGAATAGTATCACCGCAGAGTCAATCGCGGTTCTTTGCAGTCAACCTTGGGAGACGGCCATTACTGTAAAGTGGTCGACATTTCTGAAGCTGGTCGACATTTGGGCCAGATAGGCTACCTGGGCTCATGAGGACCGCGAAGACGAGGGACTGCGGCAGAGCTCTGTCACGCTCATCCGCTCATTTCATCATCGACCAATAGGGATGGAGAGCGTCGTTGCATCCAAACCACAGGCTGGTGCACGGCCCTGGACAGGATCTCAAATTGTACCGATCCGTGAATATTCCATTTAATCATTCCCCAAGTACGGCCGATAACGTAGCGTTTACCTTTATAGCATGAGCAATTGGGTCCATACGCGGATCCCGGGTCGGCAACGCGCAGACCAAAGCGAGGGTAAAGATGCAAAGCAGATAAAAAAGCAGTTGGAGCCACGCTCCAGCCGGTGCTCCTCCGTCCTTGCTCGTCATCATATTTGCCCATGTACACGAGGCCGCGGTGGGTGCGCCACCCATGTCGTGTCGGGGAGTACCCTTGCGGTGGGTACGGGAAGGTAGGAGCAGGCAGGTGTCTTGGTACGCCAGCGCCCGCCGGCAGGTAGAGAAGCAGAGGCACGTGCCGATGGTCCTGGTCCAACATGGAAGCAAGGGAGAAAAAACCCGAGAGGAGGAGAGGGGCAGCGAGAAGCAAGGACGTTGGGGGACAGGGGGGGAGTAAGAAAGGAGAGCGAAAGCGCGCCGTTCAGGTACTCAACCCTCCACCCGCCGTCGCCCGCTGTCCGCGCCGCCACGCCCGTCCGCCCGACGTCTCGTCCCGCGCCGTTAGCGCGGTGCGGCGTGCGCGCGCTTGGCCGCGTGCGCGCGCGTGTCCCGCCGCTGGCGCCGTGCTTGCGTGGCGAGACCGGGGCGGGGGGTCCACGAGTAGGCAGGGGGCAAGTGGTTGAACCAGTCGACCGACAGCATGTCGACGGCCGGGGGCGCCATGGTTGCGTGGATGGGAAGAGAGTTGGCTACAGCAGTGGGGAGGCGAGCGGTGGACGAATGAGCTCAGGAGGTGGGGGGGTGGTTGTGGGTGGGACGCGATGGACGGATGGTGTGTTAGGGTGGGGCGTCGTGTTTCTCAAAATAAGGGTGAGCGACCGTCGCAGGGGCTGGCCTCGGGGTCACCCTCGTGTCCTCGGGGGCACCCCCTTTTGACGGCCCTTGTTGAGCCCCTCTTCTTTTCCAATGAGATGGGAGGTGAGGAGCAGCAGGCGACGGTGAGCGACGGTGAGCGGTGGATGACAGTCGATCCCCAACGGGTGCCACAAAACCGGAATAGTGAGTCGAGTATGCCGGTTTCTTTTAGGAGATGCCGGTTTTCCGCCCGGTTTTTCCCGTAGGGCTCACCGCGTTGGCGGGGTGTGTGGGCGGGAGGAGGTCCATGATCTCCCGGTGGCCGAGCGCGACTGCGATGCACAGGGGTGTCTCGCCGGCGCAGCACACGGGTGTGGCGTCGGCGCCGAGCCCAAGGAGCGCGGTGACGATGCTCGTATAGCCTCTGCTGACCGCAAAGTGCAACGCGGTCCAACCGTCCTGGTCGGTGGCGCTCACGTCTGCGCCCGATGCCGCCAATGATTCCACGGCAGCAGCATTCCCTCTTTTGACTTCCTGATGCAACGCGGTCGAGCCGTCATTGGTCCTGGCGTGCACGTCGGCGCCCGCCGCCAGGAGAGCGTCGACCGTCTCGACTCTGCCACTGCTGCTCGCCCAGTGCAGCGCGGTCCAGCCGTTCTTGGTCTTGGTGTGCAGGTCGGCGCCAGCCGCCAGCACCGCGTCAACCACCTCGGCCCAACCGCTGAGGGCCGCCTCGTGCAGAGCGGTGCCCACGTCCTTGGTCTTGGCGTATACGTCGGCGCCCGCCGCCAGCAGCGCGTAGACCGCCTCGGCCCAACCGCTGCTGCCAGCTGCGTGCAGCGCGGTACAGCCATACTCGGTCTTGGCGTGCACGTCGGCGCCCGCCTCCAGAAGCGCGTCGACCGCCTCGGCCCTGCCGCTGCCGCCTACCCCGTGCAGCGCGGTCGAGCCGTCCTTGGTCTTGGCGTGCACGTCGGCGCCCGCCGCCAGCAGCGCATCGACTGCCTCGGCCCTGCCGCATTCGCTCGCCCGGTGCAGCGCGGCGCCGCCATCCTTGGTCTTTGCTTGCATGTCGGCACCCGCCGCCAGCAGCGCGTCAATCGCCTCGGCCCTGCCGCTGCCGCCTACCCCGTGCAGCGCGGTCGAGCCGTCCTTGGTCTTGGCGTGCACGTCGGCGCCCGCCGCCAGCAGCGCATCGACTGCCTCGGCCCTGCCGCACTCGCTCGCCCGGTGCAGCGCGGCGCCGCCATCCTTGGTCTTTGCTTGCATGTCGGCACCCGCCGCCAGCAGCGCGTCAATCGCCTCGGCCCCGCCGCTTCCGCCTGCCCAGTGCAGCGCGGTCCAGGCGTCATTGGTCTTGGCGTGCACGTCGGCGCCCGCCGCCAGCAGCGCGTCAATCGCCTCGGCCCTGCCGTTGCCACCCGCCCCGTGCAGCGCGGTCCGGCCGTCATTGGACTTGGCGTGCACGTCGGCGCCCGCCGCCAGCAGCGCGTCGACCGCCTCGGCCCTGCCGTTGCGGCCCGCCTTGTGCAGCGCGGTCGAGCCGTCACTGGTCTTGGCGTGCACGTCGACGCCTGCGCCTAACAGTACCCGTATTGCGGCCACCTGCCCGCCGTGGGCTGCCCAGTGCAACGGCCGCCACCCAGTCTTGGTCTCCGTCCAGACACATGCGGCGGTCCCGTCTGCGCCAGTGGCAAAAAGCGCCTCCACTACCGCCACATGTCCCCCAACGGCAGCCCAATGCAAGGCCGTGTCTCCCTGGTCCGACGCTCTCCCTGCCGGCGTGCCGCCTCGGAGCAATTTTGCCACGGCGCGCGCGTCCCCCTGGCGGGCGGCATCATGAAGAGCGGGCAGCTTGCCTCGCCGCCAGGCATAGGCCTCCGCGGCGGGGTCGTCCGCCGCAAGCTCCCGCGGCCCCACTGCCGCTCTCGATGAGGCGGCCCCCATAGCAGCCGCCAGGTTTCAGGTTGGCGTGTCCACGGGGGAATCCCTGCGAGGGGCATCTTGAGCAGAGCCTGCCCGGCTCGCCGCGATGACCCGAGAAACGTCGGCCAACAACGACTCGCGGAACGTCGACAACGCCGTATCCAGATCCGTCACCGCGAGGGGCGTCACCGGATCGTGCTCTTGATCTTCCAATCCCGTCCGATCACCGTGACGTGGAGGAAGAAAGGTATCGGCCCCCGGTGGGACCCGTCATGCCTTTTCTTCCACGAGATCCGCCAAAGGTGGAGGCGGAGTGAAGGGAATCCCTCATCCACCCGCGGATTCCCCGGGTGCGGCGCCCGCTGGGCTCACCGTGGATGTACCCGCAGGGTCAAATGACAGAATGCGCAGGCGCTCACGCCCCTCTGGCCACTCAAATGCTCCAGGGCCTCCACGGCTCGTCGTGCTGTTGAATCCTCGGACAGGGTTCCATGGTGGCGAAAGTTTTACTGTCGGCGGTTGATGATCACACGATTGACCGGCCGTTTCTTCAAAGGCGGCATTCGTGGATGTTCCGTGACAAGGCTGACAAGAACACAAGGTCTGAGGAATGCCGCAGCAACCAAGTCATCAACAGCCGACAACAGAAGAACCTCTTCTGCAGTGGAGCAATCAAGCTACGTACATAGCCGACCACTATTGGCCGACGCGCAACTGCAGGGACCTGTCGAATGACAGACTGCACACCAAAACCACCGCGATCACAAATCTCCCCTGGAGCCACCGTGGCTCCGCGGCTCGTCGTCTGGGCGCCATAAAATACCAAGATTGGATGCTTGTCCCAGCCCGCCCCAGCTTTGTCGCTTGCGCGATCTAGCCGCATTTCAGAGCGGGCAAAATCGCAGCAGCATGATTGGAAGAATATCTCGATTACTGGATTGGAGGGGACTCCACAGACGTCACGTATCCTACGCCCTGCCTCCGTTGTACCGCGACTCGTCTTCTGGACACAGCCAGCACACCAAAGTGAACGGTTCCAAAGCGCCGCCCTGCTCTGTCAGTTTCGCTTGTGAGCCGCACACTTGACCACAATCTCTCTGTGAAGCATGATTGGTGGGAGTTCTGTAATTCAAGACTGTCTGCGGAATCCACCGTCGTCGCGTATCCATCGCCCTTCCCGCGTCGCTCCGCGGCTCGTCGTCCGGACTCCACGAGCCCACCGAGTTTACAGTAATGGTTCCAAAGAGCCGCCCGGCTCCCTCGTATCCGCTTGTGAGCCGCACATTTGACCACGCTCGTTCTCAGAGGCGGGCCTCGTGTAAATTCTCTATTACACGATTGGATGCGGAATGCAAAATTGTCACGTATCCTTCGCATTGCCTCCGTCGCGTCGCAGCTCGTTTTGTTGGCACCACCAACCGGCGAGATTTAATGGATCCTGGGAGCCGCCCTGCTCCGTCATTTTCGCTTGTGCGCCGCCCATTTGACCGGTCGTCATCTAGGACATGTGATTGTTGGATAAATGAACGGCTGAGAAGGATCTCGGCGCTCGCTTGGCCTCTGGAGAGCACCCAGATCTCCGTTCATTGGTCACCGTCAGATTGTGGATTCCGACGCATGGATGGCCCAGATTGTTTGTGGCCACGGCCCGTCGGCTACGCCTTTGACTGCACCGTGGCCGGATCACGGTGGTCACGTGGCAGCCGCAGCGCCCCTAGCTCGCACTGGATGCGCAACCGCTGGCTTTCCATCCCCGGGATCACTGGCCTGCTTTCTTCGGCGCTTCTCTTCGAGGCCGCTCCGTTGGCCGCGCTACATTTTCGATGCGCCATAAGACAGAGTTCGTGATAACGTCGCATGGCACCTTCGGTGAGACAAGACGAGCATGACAAGGCCGTCTGAGGACGCTACCATTTTGCAAAGTGGATACAGCTCTGTTACTGAAGTGCAATCAATTTTGCTAAACCTGCGATTTCGTGAGATCTGTCGGTGAAAGGACAGCAGCTGACAGTGAGGTGCTATTCTGAAGAGCCCCATGGACGGACCTGGTCCATCTCACCGCCCAGATGTCCAGATGAGTCTGATCTGCGCACCGTTTCAGCTCTGAAAATCGGATGCAGTTGAATTCCCATGTTGCGATCGTTTCTGAGATCGGCAGGCGGAAGATTTCAGCACTAGATCTAGTTCTCGGCGAGCAGAAATAAGGATACTTTGGATCAGGTAGTTCTTCCTGTCAGACTCGAGCGTTCCATTTGTTGTCAGCGTGTGCGGTCGCATCAAAAACTGATTTTGGGAGCCTCCATCCAGACTGTGGCCCTGGCCCAAGTTTATCGTCCAATGTTGGGGGAACTATCGGTCTTGATTTTTGCCCTCCGCATGGTGCCTCGTTCCGTGTCCTGGGGCCGTCACCTGGTCGTTGTGCCACTTGGCACGTAGGTGGCTCTGTTTTTTGACGCGGTCACCGTTCTGGAAGGGATCTGCTTGGCGCGCGTGAGATGGACCATGTTCTAAGGGCGGCACTGGGCAGGCAACCCTGCCCAGTGCGGCCATAAGAAGCCTGCCTAAGCACTTAGGGGTACTGATGGTGATGTTACTGATCCTGGGTTTGCGCCTGGGGAGCTCGGCATGCTTGAGGAGCACTCGGAGGACTTTTTTTGGGCAGCGGAGGACGGGAGAGTTGGGCAGGCGCTGCTCGGGGCGGACTTGGGACAGCCGGTGGCACTGATGGGCGGGGGGGGGCTGTAGCCAACAACGCCGCCGGCGCTGGAGACGATGGCGCCGCCGACGCCCGCGACACAAGTGCTTCGGCGGCGTTGGTCGAGGTTCCTGCGGGTTCAAGCGACGAGATGCTGGCGACAGGGGGGCGTGATGTACGAGGTGATGCTGGTGAGGGTGGCCGCGGTGGAGTGTTCGAGAATGCCGCATATGTGTATGGCGTCAGTGGAACCCAAGCCGGTGGTGCTGATGGCGCCCGTACCAGCGACGTGAATGGCATGGAGGCCGGCGGCATCCATGGCACCATTGCCGAAGGTGTCGATGACGATGGTGCCATTTATGTTGGTGACAGTGGTGTTGGTGCTCACCGCGAAAGAAGCAGAAATGCAGCGGCCGATGTGGGCCGCGCAGGCGCTGGCGTTGTGCCTGGCAGGCGTGCGACGGACGGGTCATCCGCGAGAGAGCGTTGCGGACGTCGCGACCGCGATGCTGAGAAGTTCACTCAGGAGGAGCTCAAAACCTTTTTCTTGGAGGAGCTGCGCGTCACCCTCGGGCTTTCCGCGCGCCAAGCTTTCGGGATGAGCGCCGTCAGAATGCAAGGTCGGTTCATCCATGGCGCCCAAGTGATGGTGTTGACGGAGCTGATGGACCCTTTGACTGTGTGGACGGAGTTTGTTGACGGCATGGTTCTGGCCTTTTGTTCCTGTGGAAGGGTGATGGCAGCGGGCCAAACGGCCGCCGCTGACGACATCGAACCCGTGGACTTGCAAGTCGCTCTACGGGAGAGCTCCACCTGTCGCCACGCAGTCGCCCTGCTCGAGGCGTACGATGCTCTCTGCGTGGACATGCGCGCCGGCACGCTGGACGAGCTGATGCGGTCCTGTCCTGCACTGCTCGGATCCGAAGAGGGGGCACCCGTGGGGGAGGATGACACCGTCGTCTTATTCGCGATGCGCTCAGGCAAGCGCAACAACATTCCCATCTATGTGTTCCACCACATGGGTATTTGGTCGCCGGCGGTGGTGTGGCAGCAAGGCAACCGCCACCGGCTCACAACCTGCTGCCTGCTCTCGTGCATGACGCAGCCGTGGGCGTGCATCCACGCCAAGGCCGTCAACCACGACGCGCGGGCGGACAGGACGTCTTCTTCTCAAGCTGTCTTGGACAACGTGGACGCAATGCGGCTCGGAGCTGATGGAATCCTGGAGGATGACGAAGACGATGGCGTCAGAGGCGCTGCGCCGCCAGAAGCTGCCACCTCTGCTTCCGCGGCTGCAGCATTGGAGGCGAGCATGCGGCCGCGTCGCGCCCGCAACATGTTCCCCTGTGTTAAGGAGGTGGAGATGTGCGACCGGCACGCCGCGTTTGTTGAGGAGGAGCGGGAGTCGCCGGGCGAGGTTCACTTCACTGACCTCCTTCACGTAGAGGACGAGTGCTTTGCGTGCGATGATCGGTGGACGGAGAGTACGGCCTGAAAGCCGACGCTAGCCACCCTGTTCACCATCCGCGGGCGGCTGGCGATCGTCACCAAGTCATGGACGTGTGCACGCGGCCACCACGTGGCCTACGATGGGTCTGTTGACGGGCTGTTTGCTTTCCGGCCTGAGACGGTGTACACGCGCGTATTTCTCGACAGCATCATCGAGCTTTGTGTTATTGCGCGCAGCACGTTGGCAGCAGCATCCGAGTTTTTGGCCAGCTTCGTCCGCAACACGGCCGCGTTTTCTGAAGGGGAGCCGGGGCAAGCACGACAGCAGCAGTCGGACGCATTTGGGGAGTTTTGTGACACCCTGGTGGTACCCAAGGCGGCCTTTGTTTGTCATCGGTGTGGCGAGGACGAGGCCGCGGGCGGCTCCTTCCACTGCGTCGTTTGCGACGGGCAGATCCTGTCCGTGCTACAAGAGCACGTGGTTGCAATGCTGGGACCAAGTATGAATGCCCCTCGAGAATAATTTGCCATGACGTTTGCCTGTGCAGTGCGCCACGCTGCCCCCCGCAGAGTGATTCGGAATCGCGTGCGGGCCAAGCCGACGGACGCGGCGGCGCAAAATAGGGCTGAGGCGGAGGTGTGGCCTCTCTTTTCTGCTGTCGCCGACGGGATGCCGCCAGCGCCGCCGTCGCTTCCGCGGCTAGGACCTCCCCGCACGGCCACAGAAAAAGAGGCCGCAGCGCTGTGGGCCGCCAGCACCGTTGTGAACACGTTCTTCAAAGGTCATGATGTTCAACCAGCACGCGCAGGCGCGGCGCCAGCGGACATTGCAGGTGGTGAAGACGGAGCGGTGCCGCAGGACGAGGAAGAGGACGTCGTCGACCTTGTCAACGCGAGTGACTCGGAAAGCGGCGATGGCGGCGACGGGCGGTTGGACGGGCGGCGGCGCGTCGGTAGCACTGGGCCGGATTCAGACGACAGTCTTACAGACTCGGACGGTGGCCTCCTTGCACACGTCGACGGGTGGCTGCACGCGGGGTTGCAGCCGCCAGCTCCCGCCCCTGCTGTGCTGCCCGATGCGCCCCGGTTGTCGCAGGAGCAGCTGTCGGCGGCTCTGCAGCGGGTTTTTATTCGCCTAGAAAGCACCAGTGGGCATCCTGGGACAGGTTCCCCAGCTCAACCACGCTCAGAGGTGGCGCGACGTGATTAGCAAGCAGCCCTGATGGAGCCTGCTGCCCCCGCACCAGGGCCAGCTCTCTCCTCTAGCGCGCGTCTCGTCCCGTCGGCCGACACTTACCGGAACGAGCTAGCCGCCGACGACGTTCCTCGAACGGCACGTCCTTTGCTGACCCCGCTTACGTCATCGGCAGTTGGTGTGGCGCCTGCCGACATTGCCGAGAACATGGTGGTTGTCGATAGCACCGACCCCGCCTCGCCACTCACGGAGGAGTCGCTGAAGAGGACACAGCGCATCGCTGAAGTGACGGAGGACGAGCCCCTCGACGTGATCGTGATGATCGATAACGTGCCGCTCGACCTTTCTAGCTTGCGGAGAACGTTTCCCAACCAAAGGTTGGTCGACGAGGTCATCAACGGCTATGTAAACCTCTTGCGGCGACGGCAGGCGGAAAGACGGCGGAGCCACCCGGACGCGGCACGGCTGTGGTTTTTCGATACGTTCTTCTACTCCAGGATGCACGTCCATCGCCGGTACGACTACCATCTAGTGGCCTGGTGGTGCGGTCGGCTCAACCTCTTGACCTTCAAGTTGATCTTTGTGCCGATCAACGTGGCCAACTCGCACTGGGTGCTGGCGGTCATGCATCCGAGGACCGGCATCTTCAATATCTACGACTCGCGCAACAATGGCAACGAGGCCCTCGTGCCGTCGTTGCGTAAGTGGGCAGACGACCACGCTCGCGACGTCGGCGTCAGCCCCGTCGCGTGGCGCTACGAGCCGGTGACCAGCCCGCCGCAGGAGAACTCCGACGATTGCGGCGGGTTCATGGTCACAGCAATGGACTACCTCGCTCGGGACTTGCCACTGTCAACCAGCACGGCCAGCATGCACTACTATCGCAGGCGAGTCTGTGCGTCGCCACTGGCAGTGCAGCTTTGACCTTGATTTATCAGTGCGTGTTTCGTTTGACCGTTGTTTCTTTTCTTTCCGTTTAGTTTCCGCTCTCCTTCATGTCTGGTGCGCACCGAGCCTATTGCCATTTCTGTGCATCACAATGTTGCAATGCACGCGTGGACCGCACTCTCTTGCGGTGCTATTGATGCAAGTGTGATTGCATGTCTCAGTCGGCCGAGGGCGACCGAGAGGCGCTGACCGTTGCTCCGTCGTTCCTCATAGGGCATGACCCCTGTGCACCACCAGCACGCCGACTCTTAGCCTGTCGGTGCAGCTAGAATCAGCTGCGGCTCGTAGCGGATGTAGCTGATGCAGCTGTAGCTCACCAGAGCTACAGCCCGATTTTGGGTTGAGCGCGTTGGTCGAAACGGTGGGCCACGATGTTCCCAGCAGCTACCCAGCATCTAGATAAGTAGATGCATCCGACTCACGAATCAGGAGTGAGTTCTCGAAAGCGTCGAGAAGGGAGGCGCGTGTATTCCGAGTGAAATGGACATCTGGACCCCATACAAGAGTTTTCGACGAAATAGCAGGTGTGGTTTAACCTGATCCTAGCACACTTTGAGACAACCCCCCCTCCAGGACGTTAGAACGCGATTCAATCGGGAACACACTCCGTGGCCGGAGAAGTGGTGCGTTGCAGGACGCTCTATCCACAATCACGCAACCTCGCGATTTACGGCGCTTAATCGAGCGCCGATGGGCTCTAGCGATTGTGCGCTGGCCCTGTGGTGTCGAAACACCTTCGGCCACTTGGACGGCCGCAGTGTGACGTGCCTCCTCCGACCGATCGGCGCCTTGGGCTCAAGCAACTGCACCGCCATCCTCGGTCGACGTGCCTTCCTCTTTTTTTCTACGTACCTTTTTGTGCTACCGCTGGCACTGGGGCGCCAATCCCTGTGCGTTGGCCTCCGTCTCCGGGGGTGCTCGCTGACCGCAGCTGCGCCGGTGCTCCGAGAGGCCAGCGCTGCGGTCTTGGCTCGCTCGATTTGATCTTCAGTTCGACGATACGTGTGACGCCGGCGTCCTCCCGCTGTGTCTCCTCGCCATGTCCTCATCCAGCAGCGAAACAGAGCTAGGCGCGTCGGCCGCTGCCGTATGCTCGCTGCTGTCAGATGTTTTCCCCCCTACCAACAACCCCAATGTGGACATTGACCGCTGGCGCAAAGTGCGCGTGTTTTTGGCGGCCATGACCGCGGAGCCGGTGTTTAACTTGTTCAGCGGCTGCGACCTCATTGGCGTGGAGGTGCTTGCGCACGCGCTCATTGCAGGCGTTTCGAGCCGCGAGTGGCTCCCCCTCACCAAGTCTGTTAAACGGGTTGTGTTTGTCTGGTAGATTCTTTTGCTGGTTCGGACAAAGATGGACCAGTCCCGGCTTCTGAACCGTGCCGCTGGGGAGCTGCTCTTCTTTTCTCTCGGCACCGAAGCCGATGCGCTTAAGATCTGGTCCGAGAAGGCGCCGGCGGACGCCAAGACCTACCGCGACCAGTGGAAGGTAACGAGTCCCGAACACTACAAGGAGTGGCTGAGGTCTATCGGAGTGGATGACGCCGTCAGACACCTCACGTGTGGCGCCGCCTCCATGGTGCGCGTCAAAGAGCAGGCAAAAGAGGTACGCACGGGCCAAGTTTGGCCTGGTCGCGAGGTATTGCGGGCGTACCTCGAAGACAAGACCGCCGAGAAGGACCGGAAGCGGGCGGCAAACAAGCGGGCGACTCGTGGAGGCAAGAAGACCAAGGCCAAGAAGCGCAAGGCGTGGGAGAGCGACGACTGTCGGCACGACTACCCGGTCAGCGTGTTTCGCGCTCCTGGTGTCATGACTTTCATGTGCGGCTGTGGCTACATTCTCGGGTTCGAACTTCTCCGTGAAACGGAGAGTCCGGCTCACGTGGTCGCTGCGCTGGCGCAGCGCTTTCACATGTTCCCGCGTGTCATCTACTTCGATACTGCGTGTCAAGCGCAGCGAAATGCGGTCCGGCGCATCTCGTGGCTACTACACGAGGTGTTGTCGTCGTGGTTCATTGACAGATTCCACCGATGCAATCACCACTGCTCTCCCATTCTCAACGCCGAACAGAACACAATCCGCACGCGTGGGCACGACACGTCTGGCGCGGAGCGCCAACACAGCATCAAGAAGAAGTCAAAGAGCAGCTTGAACTACACGACGCAGAGTCGGTTCATTGTGCGGTCGCGGTATATAGCAGCCCACAACAACATCCGGCTGTCACAGAGGCGCCGCGCGGCGGCCGACGCAGCAGCGGGGAGGCGCGTAAAAGGATGAGTCGTCTCCGAGGAGGTTCAGCACAAGCCTGTCGAGTCGTTCTATCACCGGTCGATGGTGAGCCACTGCGAGGTTGTCAACCGCTCATGCAGGGAGGACCAGCCAACCGAGGAAGAGGCGTTCCCAATTGGGCTCCAGCGCAAGGTGTGACGAAGTACTGTGTGACAGTGCACGTGCTGCTTTCTGTTGTGTTGTTGTATCATCATTTTTTCTGGTCAGGCTATTTCGGAGACATCCGACTCGACGTTTGCTAGCACACTCCAAGACGTGACAATAACGAAGCACAGGTGCCTCAAGAAAAACGACAATATCCCCCCACGTCTGACATGCCGTACAGTCACACGCGCTTGCACCACCCGCATCCAACGGAGCACAGGCAACTACAGGGGACAGCCTTGACCTTCCCCAACTCACGCATATCCTGCACCGAGCAGTGAATCTGGTAAAAAGGCCATGCGGAGGGCACACGAGAGTGTGCTACTGTAACAGCGCGCCAAGGCCACCCCGCAGCCTGGGGCCAAGCCATGCCAATGCACTCGGCCACCAATGCGGTCGCGCGCTCAAGCGGTGTGTCCCCCGCGAGTGCATTAGGCAAGCATGAACGCACTTCTTCCATACGTGGTACACATACCAAGCCGAGGCAGTCAATGCGAAGGGGCAGCGGGAGTGAGGGCTAAGTGGGAGTGGGGAGGGGCTGAAGCGATGTGCAATTGCCTCACACTCCTGAAGCCCAAGCAGGAGCAGGCATGCAGCCGTCTCTGCCCGCGCCGCTCGCGGATTGGTACCTCCGTCAACGGCACAGAGGGGGGCGCGGCGCTGCGTCTCGATCAACCATGTCCATTGGAGGCACTATGAAAAGAACAGAACCCACACTCATCGGGAAAGCTCAACTCAGCTCAATGACACGGAGTAGTCAGGGGGACAATGCCACAGTGTGCCGAGGTCGCACGCAGGGCCGTCGGGTGCGTGCGAGGCGCGTGTTCAAGCGATTTCTCTATGCGGGCCGAGGAGTGGTACGAGAACCGTGGACCACAATGTCGGCTGGTCTCGTCTTAAGCGCAGCCATTTCAAAACCATCGACTCTGGTTCACAGCTTTGGCGCCCTTCGCACCATTTAGGCGTTCAAAACTGTGAGTTCCCACGTGAACTTCGGGGGACAATTGACACGGCTGCTTGTAGGTGTTCATTCCTCCAATCTCCGGGACATGAAAAGACCGATCAGTCTGGAGTCGATCTTAAAGCTGGAGATTGCGCTGGGGGACCGCGCGCTCTGTCGCGCGAGTTGATGTTGATGACAGATATACAAATAGCGCTGTGGATGTCTTGTTCGTCGTTGTCGATAGGCTGCTGCTTGACACGCCGTCGAGTGTGAGCTGGTCGCTCATAGATAATGATGCAGGCAGCTGCTTTTCTCTGTCCGGTAGCTGCTCAAAAGTAATGGCGCGTGGACGGACTGCCCCAGCCGAGGCATCGTCGACGAGGGGGCTATCGGCAACCATGGCCGATGTTCACGCGGCCAGTACAGGTACCTCTGGTCGGAAGAGAGGGGGTGGGTGGGGAATGTTTTGTAACAACTGGCTGTGACTGGGACCCAGCACACCCCCGTCCCTCTGTCGCTTTTTACTGACGCAAAAGAATCACCTGTCTGCGCTGCTTTTCGCCGCGCGCAACGCCGGCTGAGGGCGAAGCTGAAACGCCAAGATGGGTCATCCCGGTGACTCTGGGGATGAGTGAGAGCGCTATTGGGATACAGGTTGTGGGGGAGTGCCGCGAGAGATGGAGCCCTGCCTTATGGTTCTGATTCCATGCAGATTTCTCCCCGCGACTGCAGAGTTCCATCATGTACCAGTTACATGTCTCTTCTTGGACATGATGTGGCCAAGTAAAGTGGTCGGGATGCTCTGTAAGAATGCGTGTACACTGCGGAAAGGTTATTGTTCGTTCATTGGGCGTCGCGACATCCCCGACCGCGTCATCGTCGGAGTTCTGGACTGTAATCCCTTTCATCCCGTGCAGGGACACGACTGGCTGACAGAAATCACCTTGCGTCTCAAGAATTGAGATTAAGCACTGACGGTGAGCTCAACGTTACACGATCTGTGAATAACCTGAACCAGATATGGTCTTAGAATGCTCTCGTTGATCCACCGCCCAGCTCCTGTCGTGTCCGCAAACCGCGTGACAACACGCTGTCCGGGCCAGAAGTTTCAAATTGAGGAGACATATCAAATCTGTGGAGCTCGTGTGCAGGTCAGTGAGCCACTGCGCACAATTCGACTGCTTCACAGTGTCGTGAGGCCACAGATATGCCGACGACATCGCAATCTCGGCGCACTGACGCCCCTGGGGCGCCAAAGCATCGGGCCGCAACGGGAATGAAAGGGCACCTGCGCAGTCAGACCAAGCCGGGGTTCTCCCAAACGACGCTCTCTCATTTTGAAGCCCACCCGCGGCCCCCTACCGCGCGCTTGTCAGATAAGGACAGGAGTGCACCTCTGCTTTTTTGGGGGGGACAAAGACACACCACTGAGGCTCCCCGCTGCTACACCCCCCCACCGCAGTTGGATCCCACTCTCCTCAGGTCGGGTCCCCCACGCACCCCCCCATCATCTGCGTACCTGCTCTGCTCTGACGCTCTTGCCGAATCCGGCACCTAGGCAATCCCCACACACCGCCGACCAGCTCCACCACCGGCGAGCCGCCGGCGGACCCGACCGTGTGTCTCGTTCCGCGCAGCACTGCCGCCGCCAGCCACTAGACCGACACGGTGGCCCCCCCTTCCCGTCCCACCGCCTCTGCTGCCACTACCGCCGGCGCCAGTTCCGTCAACGGCGGCACAGCCACCCCCCCTACAAATAGCAGCACCCAAGCGGTGGCCTCTAACGCACCCGACCCACCCCAGAGAAAACCGCCCGACCACCCCCCCCCCTTCCGGCTCTGACGCCACCACCGACAACGCCAAAACGGCCAAGGGAAGAACAGGCACCCTCTTCATAAACACCAGCACGCCCCCGGCGGCCGCGGATGCGCCCAACCCCCTCCTCCCTCAACCAGAACGACCCCCGCTGTCGGCCGCGGCGAACGCGGTGAAGGAGGTGGGAGGACGGCGTGGCTCCGAGGGTTGCCGACCCGCCGTCAACGGCGGTGGCGGCGGCTGCGGGGGGGAGGGCGCCGAGCGCAAAAGCTGTACAAAGCCCACAAATCCCGGTCCTTCACTACAGGGAGAGGGCGGAAGGGGGGGGCAGCGTGTTTCTGCTTCGCCTGGCGTAGCAGAGTGGGGCCGGAATATCCACCGCCGGCACCAGCCACAGGGCCCGGCGGTGGAAGCGGGGGCGGCGCCGAGGCAGGGAAGGAAGGGTACTTACCTTGGCCTTCATGGGGAGATGGGGGGGAATGAGGGGGTGGAGGGGTGCGTGGTGCGGTGAAGGAAGATGCAAGAACGGGGGAGATAGGCAGACACGTGGGGGGCGCTGGGATATGCGTAGGTGAAATGAGGAACGTAGGACAGCCCTGTGCTGTCTCTGTTTGAAGTCTACTGTCGTTGCGCCAAACAAGGGAGAGTCCACGGCTAACTAACAGGCGCTTTTCTGCATGTTCGTGGCCCAGAAATCGATCGGCTCGAATCGGGCCTCTCCAGATTTTAGCACAACGACCATATGCGTCTCAAACGTGGCGTCGGACACACAATGGGATGCTGCCCGTCGGACCGATCGGCGATTCGACCACCCGCTTTCCATCCGAAGCCAATCCCATGGGACGCAAGCACAGGGTTGATATGATTGAGATAAAGAGCATTGATCGTACCTGTCTTCCCGGAAAACGTGCCAAACATGTTCGGCAGAGATGGGTGTAGATCCCGACTTGCGCCTATTTCCGCGTGTCTTCGCTGCTCATCGTGGCCGCGTCGGCCGCCTCTCTCAGTTCCTTGGAGTCGCCCACCCCCAGCCTGTAGTTCTTCCCGGTCTCACAACATGGTGCCGCCGCGTCCTTCAGTGCTGGCCCTGATCCCCCCCCTGCCTCCTGGTCGTGGGCATTGGTGGCTGCCCTCCCTTCGCCGGCGCGGGCCAAAGGGTCCCCAGCACGCGGCGCCACTCTTGATGCTGTCTTTCTCTTTGCGGGGCGCTATCCGTCGCACTGGCCATAGGTAACGAACTCCCCGCGGTCAGGTACCACTCAAGATACCTCCTAGCGCGACGTCGCCCTTCGCGCTTTTTCCATGAAGTCGCCGTCAGCATTTTGTTCTACCGCGTGTCCTCCACCATACCGCAGTCCCTGTGTATGTCTGTCCAGGTGGCTGCCTGAGTGTTCACAACGGTTGACCCCAGCTGCTGCCTCGCTTTGGAGAGGAAGGTCTCAGCTGGGATGCGCTCGCCCGCGGCCTGATTGCTGAGAGGCGGGAAGTCAGCGGCAGCACACCATGTCTCCGAATTTTCCGCCGCACACATAGCACCGCGCCGCCACAAAGCCAGTCGGTCGTCGGTGCAGAAAGAGCACCTCTTCTCTAAACCCTGTTTCACAGACGCTCACGTCCGTAGTTCTCTTTGCGTAACACACCCAGGCTCAGTGTCGAGGTCTTCTAAACCAGAATTCCATTTTCTTCTCTCCGTGTCAGAGGCTCGCCGCCAGGCCCTGCCTTCTTTTACCTCTCCAGACAGTGCGTGCTCCCCGTAAAACCCCTCCACAGTCAGGCTCGCCAGCCTGCACTTGCCGCGGCCTCCTCCGCGCGGCCGTCCGTCACGTTTCCCACTCTAGCCCTCCTCTGTGCTTCGGCTCCCTCCCGCCGGTCTCTCTGGTCCTGAAATACCTGCATTCACTCCACCCGCCTCTCCTATTGCATGATGTCGGCCGCGTCGGGCGCAACCAGCAACGTGTTCAGCATGTACCCTGACTTCTGCGGCCTGGACCTCTATCCAGGCGGTGGTGCATAGCAGGAGTCACGACAGGCTGTGGGGGGCACGGGAAAGCCCTGCCGCGGCTCCTCATGGCCGTATACATTCCAAGGCAACACAGAGAGTAGTGCATAGTTTCTCGACACATCCCAACACTCGTGCCTTCGTAGAAACCCGATTGAGTTCACGGTATGAGTCGCTGAGCACTCCATGCGCCTGACATGTAGTAAAAGCAGTGCAGACATGGTTCGGTTGTCTCATCATGGTTGACAGTGATTCTAGAGGGCAGGGCCCACAGGAAGTCAGTCAAAAGTACAGTTCTCGTGGTGGCGTGACTGTGTCAGTCTCGAGCCGCCGGTTCCTTAGCATCGAGGAAACAGCACGAAGGAAGCAGGTGTACTCCAAGTGAAGCATACCATCGTGACCAGCGCAGTTGAATGCACTATATGCGCCTCATAGCAAAGAATGTGCGGGATGGTCGTTTTTCTCATCTTTTGCCCTGACATCCCCAATGCACCCCCACAGGTGACATGACTGGCAAAAGGAACATGCAGGGAAAGAGGTCCGAAGGCACAATGTCTGTGAAGAGGGAGGTAAGTGGGTGGATGCGTTGCTTTACTCGAGACCGGTCTGAGGCGCGAGGCCAGAGGCCTCTTACCCCCCTCCTGTGCCCCTCTCTCAACGTCCTGGAGGCACACCCCCGCCAACGCAGTGA
>Ga0209093_1000656_pt1 | contig 19212 bp, 13 predicted proteins | sample SidtaG_4_FD_187450 | JGI IMG/M metagenome (GOLD analysis project Ga0209093, IMG submission 187450) | Marine algal microbial communities from Sidmouth, United Kingdom - Sidmouth_Male1 metaG (SPAdes) (version 2) | ecosystem: Host-associated > Algae > Red algae > Unclassified | place: Sidmouth... | reverse complement strand
ATAAATTACAAAAATATCAGCAAATCATAAAAGAAGTTTTAACGAATTATAATTCAATGGGACTTACCGACCCTAATCATATTGAACGACGTGAAATGCGTTTGCTCTTTGATGATGAACATGCTCGTTATCAATTACTTAGGTCGAGTTGGCGCGGTATTAAGCGTTTTTTTCATGTCATTTTTCACTTTGAAATTATAGACGAAAAAATATGGGTACAGCACTGTGCAACTGACTACGATATTGTCGAAGACCTTGAAAATAAAGGTGTTCCTAAAGAGGATATTGTATTAGCATTTCTCGCACCGGAAGTATGGAAACACAGCGGATATGCTGCACCTGCCTACCCGTAGAACGATTTACAAAATTGTTTTACGCCCCCGCACTCGCTCCTGCAATACGCCCAAAAACAGCCCCCGAAGTCAACCCCGAACCACCCGGATAGCCATGATAAAACACGCCACCAACCAACTCGCCACAAGCAAAAAGCCCTTCAATCGGCACATCATTTTTATCTAAAACTGCGGCACGTTCATCCACTTTCAAACCGCCATAGGTGAAGGTAATCCCGCAAGTGACGGGATAGGCTTTGAATGGCGGCGTATCAAAAGTATTCGCCCAATTCGTTTTATTAAGTGACAAGCCTTTGGTGGATTTTTTGTCTAAAATTGTAGGGTCAAATTTCACAGAAGTATCTACCGCCGAATTATAGGCTTGCAGCGTGGTGAGGGCTTGTTTTGCATCCACACCTTCGAGTTTTTCGACCAACTCTTCCAGCGTATCCGCCTCCACAAAACTCGCATCCCAAAAACGATATTCACCATATAATAAATGTTCTGTTTTTTTATCAAAAATCTGCCACGCAAAACCGCCGGGTTGCCCCAATATCGCCCGTCCAAATTGTGCGTAGGTATAGTTGCGGAAATTGATGCCTTCATCTACAAATCGTTCGCCATTCGCATTGAGCATTACGCCTAAAAAATAACAGATTTTACGATAGTTTTTTCGGTCAATGTAGGGAATTTCGAGGTTGCCGTAATTGGGCATATTTAAGTCCATCGGTACGGCGTGGCAGCCATCAGGATTACCGTGAAATTGTGCGCCAATTTGGACTGCCATTTCGATGCCTGCGCCCATATTGTGCGGCGTACCGCGTACTTTGGATTGCACCCAATGTTCGCCCATATATTTTTTTCTCAATTCGGGATTTGCTTCAAAACCACCGCAGCCGAGTACGATAGCTTCAGCTTCGATTTCGTATTCGCCATGTGGCGTATCGCATACTATGCCGATTACTTTTCCATCTTCTGTGATTAATTCCTGTGCTTCACATTCGTATTGAATGATGCCGCCAAGTCGCTGAAATTCAGCTAATTCAGCATCGACTAAACCTACACCTTCACCATTTGCCGCTAAGGTCAATCCGCCCCAAAAGATATATTTTCCATCTTTTTCAAATGTCTGACGTGAATAAATGGGTTCAAATTTTACCTTGTGCGAAGCCAACCACGACATCGTTTCATAACTCCGGTCAATCAGGATTTTTTGGTGCATACTAAGCGGCTGACCATCATTAAACCCCATTAAATCTGCCCCGAATTTTTCCGCCGTATAAGTTCCAAATTCAGTACGCGAAATACGCTCGTCGTCAAGATTTAAAAGCAAGGGAATGAGGTCGTCATTTGAATTATAAACGAAGCGCATCGCACCTGCGGTGTAGCGGCTGTTGCCTCCGGCTTGGGCTTCGGGGGCTTTTTCGAGCATGACGACTTCTGCGCCCTGTTCGAGTGCGGCAATGCCCGCGCACAAAGCGGCATTTCCACTGCCGACTATGATTACTTTTTTTTGCATAATATAGAACACGGATTTTTGCGGATTTATTAGTCAGTTTGAAAAAAATTAAACATGCTCTTAATGTAAAATCTATGTTTTTAGCGACAATTTAAAAGTCAAATTTTTCTTGATTTTTACTTAAATTATTTTTTCAAATAATTCATAATCAATTAATTAAAAAAATAATCAATTCTATTACTGGCTAAATGTACCCACAAAAGACACATTTAGCCAGCAATAGACATATTTTAATTACAAAAAAAATATAAATAATTGGAGTGTGTAAAATATTAGGGGCATTCTAATATATTTTGGCATACGACTATTCAAAAGAAAACTTGCCACAAAGACACGAAGTATAAACAGTAAAATTCTTTGTGCCTTTGTGTCTTTATGGCAAAATTAAACGTGTACAATAGTTAGGTGTTTTGACATTTCATATCTGATTGCCCCTAATATTTTACACACTCAAATGGATTAAATAGGGCTATCAGTTCATAGTTATCGTAATTACGTGAATTACTTAGAATTATAACTTATTGATTGTCAAAGTGTCCAACTTTACGTGGGTAGCCTTAAATAGGTTTAATTGCCTTTCAATTTCACCTGAGGTCAAATCTTTTACTTCGAGTACGTGCGTAAGTTCACGATAATTTTTGAGATAATCAAAAAACCAGTATTCAGGAGTGATTTTTTCATTGGTATCCAACTGACCGTCATTATCGCTGTGATGAATGCCTCTGATGTGCGGTTGTAGGATTTTCATGGCTTCATTTAAATTGAAATTCAGCGTATTAGAAGACACTTTAAGGTGCGCCGTATCCAGCAAAATACCCAATCGCGGATGTGATATATCGCCTATCAAACGTGCCATTTCGGGAGCATCACCACAGAAAAGCGGGTTTTTATTTTCATACATATTCATCGCCGCGACTACATTATTTTCAATCAAAAAATCGGTATCTAATTCGTCTGCTGTTTTCAAAATTTCCTGTACGGATTCCAAAAATAACTGCCAATGTGTCTCGCGTTCGTAAGGCACATTGACGCGAAGTTGCTTGCCGAGTTCATCGGGATTCGGGTCGATGCAAAAGCCCGCATGTGCCGCATAAAATGGCGCATCTGCCTGTGCAGAAAGCCGCAATCCCAAGAGACAATGCTCCATAGACTGTCGGCGAATTTCCTCATTTTTACTCGCCAAATTTAATACAAAAGGCACAGCCGGAGCAGGAAAATAATTATGCGGCATCCGCGTGAGGTTACAAGTCTCATACACCCGCGCCATATCCGCCCGATGGGGCAAGCCCGAACTGAATTCCAAAGCCCAATCCTTTGATTCACAAATATTTATGGCTTCCTCAATCGGTTTGCCGCGAAATGCCATTGTACTGATGTAGATGTTCATGAGTTGATGAATTGACGGGTTGACGAGTTGTTGAATTGACGAGTTGATGAACTGTTGAGTTGCTCGTGATTCGTCAACTCGACAACTCCTCAACTCGACAACTCATCAAAATATATTTTTCTGTTTTTTTGATAATGTTGAAACCGAATTTTTTGTACAAATATTGCGCGGGGATATTGTCGGTATCGACGGCGAGTTGGATGGCGGGGAGTTTTAGTGCTTTTGCTTTATCCATGAGGTGTTGCATCATTTTTTTGCCGAGTCCTTGTCCGGTTTGTCCTTCTATGACTGCGATTCCGAGCCATACCGTATCGTCTTCTTTGTCCAAATGTCCGTAGCAGACGGCTTGTTTTTTATTTACAATCAAATAGGTACACAAATGATTTTCTATGATGGATAATGGGCGTTTATCAAAATATCGAAATCCGGCGAGGGATGTACCTGCATTGTCCAAAAATGATTGGAGTGCTGCGGTATCGTCTGTTTGAATTTCGACCAATTTATATACGTTTTTTTCTTGTGAATGTTTCACGGAAATTAATTTTGAATGTAGCGCGGTACTTCCAGTTCGCGTTACGTTTTTACCAGTTAATGGCATCAAAAGGAATCGGGGTATCAGCGGGGATGTCTTTGCGAACTGTTTTACCCAAAATTTGATGCAACATACTTGGGGAAATGCCCGTCGCGGGGCGTTTGTAACCCAAGTCTTTTTCCTCAATAATCGTACCCGCTGCAAGCGGACGGTGCGCGATGATGCTGCGGCGCATCCCTTGTGTATTGGCGATTTCGGTAGTGCTAGGATTTTTGACGGAACTGCCGAGCGAGGCTTCTATGCTGCGGATGCCTTCGACGAGTTGGGTGAATGCCTGTGGGTCGAGCGAACTTGAATGGTCGGGACCTTCCATTTTGGTGTCGAGTGTAAAGTGTTTTTCGATAAGACACGCGCCCAATGCCACCGCCGAATAACAGGCGTAATTGCTCGGTACATGGTCGGAATATCCAATCTGAATATTGAGTGATTGTTGCATGGCGCACATAGCGCGAATGTTGGCATCTTGGAGCGAAGAAGGGTAATTGGTGGTGCATTGAAGGAGGATAATGTCTTGATTTTCAGTGCTTCTAATGGCTTGTACGCCTTCATAGACTTCGGCGAGTGTAGCCATGCCAGAGGAGATTATCATGGGTTTGCCTTTGTGGGCTACATACTGCAAAAAGGGTGTTTCGACCAACTGCCCGGAAGCAATTTTGAAAGCATCTACGCCCAAATCTGCGAGTAAATCAGCGTCTTCTTTATTATAAGGTGTGGAGAGAAATTGGATGTCGAGTTCGTGGCAATATCCCATGATTTTTTGCCAATCTTCGGTCTGGAGTTCGAGTTTTTTGAGCATGTCAAATTGTGATTCGCCGGGGTCGGTGACTTGGAGTTGGTAGTTGGCTTTGGGGGCTTCGGGCGTGACGATTTGGGCGGCTTTGAAGGTTTGGAATTTGACACAATCCGCGCCTGTTTTTTTGGCTTCGCGCACCAATTCGAGGGCTAAATCAAGGCTACCATTGTGATTGACCCCCGCCTCTGCGATGATATAGACAGGATGCCCTTGACCAATTGGGCGATTTTGGATGAATATTGTTTGCATGTGTTTGATGAGTTGACGAATTGTTGTGTTGACGAGTTGACGAGTTGTTGAATTGGATAGCGTTACACATATAATGCTGTCAACCACTAAGGACACAAAGGACACGAAACAAAATTAACGTAAAAGAAAACTAAGATTATGTAAGAATCTTATTATTAAATACTTACAAAACCTAAGTGTTCTCTGCGTCTGTTTGGTTTTAGTGTTCTTTGTGTCCTTAGTGGTTAATAGCATTTCACTACACTACCATATTGATGACTACTCGTTGACTGTTCTGCTTGCTATTTGTTTTTGTAAAAAATCAAAAATAGGGATGTACGGGCGTTTACACAATGTTTTGAGGGATTAATTGTTTTATATTTGAGCAAAATTTGAATGGAAAAAACACAAGACATAAACAATATAAATTACGACGATTTATCGGAGGTTTATTTTTCGATACTTCGGTTTGGTTTTAGTGGTTATCTGGAAATGGCGTCGAAAGGGGTGCGAAATCAGTTTTCGGCGAGTAGCGTGTGGCGGCGATTGGTGAATATCGTGGGGCGGTTGGTGGCTTTGCCGTTTCGGGCGGTTTATTATCCATTTAAATTCCGTAAATACCTGAATTATAATAAATTAGAAAATGTGCCGTGGTTGCTGATTACAAGTAGTAACAATCGTGCTGCATTAAAAATTCTAAAGGAACGACTGCCAGAATCTGTTTATCTGACCTACGAAGCGGCTGTTTCTCAGTCGGATGATATTGTGCCTTTGTTGCATGGGCGAATTTTGTATCGTTTGTACCGTTTTCCGTTTATTTATTATCAATTCAAAAAAAAATACGGTAAGAAAGCGTGGTGGTATGCGGATTATGTTTTTAAGGCGGTGGGGCAGTACGAGGCGTGTCGGCATTTTATTCGAAAACACCGTCCTGCATACATCGTTTTTGCGAATGACCATACGATTTTTCCGCGTGCTATGTTGTTGGCAGCCAAGTCGTTGGGGGTGCCGACGATTTATGTGCAACATGCGAGTGTGACGCCGTATTTTCCGCCTTTGGATTTTGATTTGAACCTGCTCGAAGGGCAGGCAACGCTCGACAGATACGCACAAAATGGTGCAGTAAATGGCGAGGTGCGTTTTATTGGTATGCCGAAATTTGACCCTTACGCATCGCTACGCAATACGCAGGTGCGGGTACAGCGAGTGGGAATTTGTTGTAATAAATTGGACGGGGTGGCGGACGTGGAGGCATTGGTGGCGTACTTGGTGGCGCAGTTGCCACAGTTAATTTTTACTTTTCGTCCGCATCCGGCTGATGAACGTACTTTTTCGATGCCCGAAGGCGTTTTAGATTCGACAAAGGCGGAAAATGTGTTTGATTTTTTGCAAAAACAAGACCTTATTATTGCGGGAAATACTTCTACACACCTTGAAGCGGTTTTGTTGAATGTGGTAAGCGTTTATTACGAATTTGGAGTGTATGATTCGGGTATTAGCGATATGTATGGCTACTGCAAAAACGGCTTGGCAGTACGCGCCAATACACGCGAAAAATTATTAGAAATCATTGAAAATCAATCAAATAAAAAAGACGAAGAAGTGTATAAAAAAGCCACTTATTACAACCACACGGCAGGTACGGAACAGGAGGGGCAGAGCGGAGAACTCGCCATTCAGTACATCAAAGAATTTGTGAATAAGCAAGCATGAAATTACTCAAATCGCTTTCTCTTTATACGATTTCCGGGCTTAGTAGCAAGGCTGCCGGTTTTCTCATTTTACCGCTCGTAGCCAATGAAATAGGGAAGGATAATATGGGGATTTTGGGGCTGATTTATTCGATTACGGGGGTGGTTGCGCCTTTGATTATATTGAGTGTAGGGCAGGCGATTAGTGTCGAATATTACCGCAGAGAACATGGAGAAAATACTTTTTCAAGTTATTTTAGTTCCGTATTAATAAACCCTTTGCTGTCTTTTGGGATATTCGTTTTGCTGTTTCTTATTTTTGGAAAATATTTGGCAGCCGCTATTCAAATCGACCCAAAGTGGATGCCCGTTATTCCGTTTTATTGCCTCGCTATATTGATTCCTTCTGTGGTATCTGTTATTTATCAAGTTACTAATCAGCCGGTTAAACATCTCACTTTTAATGTAGGTATGACCTTGCTTGAGATGGCACTTGCGATATTATTTGTGCTTGCACTCAAGTGGAATTATGACGGGCGAGTGTGGTCTATTGTGGGAAGCAAGATGGTTTTTACGGGAATAGGCTTGTACCTTTTGTATCGAAGTGGCTTTCTGACGCGCAAAGTATCAAAGGTATATCAGCATGATGCGTGGAAGTTTGCGTTGCCCTTGATTCCTTACTATGTCGCGGCTTCGGTTGTGAATTTTTCTGACCGTATTTTTATCGGATGGATGGAGAATGTGGGGGACTTGGGCGTTTATGAAATAGGCTACAAAATAGGTAGTGTCGTGTTGATATTGCAGGCGGCTTTTGCAATGGCTTGGGTACCTTTTTTGTACGAACTTATCAAGCGAGACACCGAGCAGGCACGCCGAAAAATCGTGCTATATACGTATGCGGGAATGGCGGGATTTGTGATTGCAACATTAGGAGTGACTTTGCTTGCTCCCGTAGCATTATATTTATTCAAACCGGAATATCAAGGTGGCTTGGTGTATGTATTTTGGGTGGCACTCGGTTATGGATTTTTGGGTTGGTATTCGCTTAGAGCAAGTTTTATTTTATATTTTAAAAAGAATATTTATCTGACCTATATTGCCATTATAAAAATCATTGTCAATTTGGCTCTAAATTATTTCTTGATTAAACATTTTGGTGTGGTGGGTGCTGCTTATGCAACTGCGATTTCATTTTTAATAGAGTTTATTTTAGCGCATTTTGTATCTGAACATATTTATCCTTTGCCGTGGTTTTATTTTTTTAAAAATAAGAAAAGTGCAAAATAATAATGAATAAATTGATTTTTTAAAATTAAGTTTATCGACATAAAACATTGATAAACAACGATTAAAACGATACTTATTGTTTGATTTGTAAAAAGCACTCTAACTGTTCCTTGTGAGTATAAATTGAAGTACTTAATTTTGAATCGTAATGATTGACAATGAATAATAATAATTTTGAACAAGTAAATTGCGCTGTATGTGGTGCGGATAATACGGAGAAAATTTGTGAGCGCGGACAGTTTGGTTTGCCGACTCATGTGGTTATTTGTAAAGAATGTGGTTTGTCGTATTTGAACCCGCGTTGGGATAAGGCGCGATATGTTCATTTTTACGAAAAAGAATACGACAAATATTATCGTCCTAATGTTCAAAAAAATACGGAGCGAGCCGGAATAAATTATTACCAACCTGTATATGAACGCTTACAAAAAAGCGGATTTTTGCCCGATAATATTCAACAAGTACTGGACATTGGGAGTGGTGATGGCAATAACTTAGAATATTTGATGGAGAAAATTCCGAATGCAAATTATCATGCAATAGAACCTTCGGAAGAGTGTCGAAAAACGCTAATCGGAATGGGCGTAAATATGATTGGGACTGATATTGATATTGATTTTCAAGAAAATTTTGAAGGTTTTTTTGATGTGGTTATTATGCGGCATGTATTGGAACATTTTGCAAATCCGGTCAGTGCCATGCAAAAGGTAAGAGCAATTTTGAAAGATGACGGTATTGCATATATTGCTGTTCCAAATAATTTGAAATTTGGTAATAGTAAACTATTGGATAATTGGTTTAGGGTCGTTCATACTTATTATTTTAATGTACATTCTTTGGAAAATGTATTTAGAAAGGCAGGTATAAATGCCCTATTAATGGAAGAAGGGGACGAATATAACCAAAAAGAATTATTTGTAATCGTAAAAAAAGGAAAAGTAGAAGAAGTTGATATTAAATTAGAAAATTATACCATCCAAAAAGATGTATTTGATAAGAAATTAAAAGGAGAAAAAACACTGATAAATAACCTGAAAAGACGAGTAAAATACGACATTCCCCAAGCATTTAAAACAAAGAAATAAATCAGAATTAATTTCCCAATTGCCAAATGTCCAAAGTCTAATAGTAAGGGAAGACGAAAAAAATAATCTACCCGTCTGAATCGTTCTTTTTCTTATATGTTTCACTAAATTTTCCTTACCCCGAATCCAGTTCGGAACAGGCTGTAGCCCAACTATGCGCGTCAAATTTAGCCAAACCTATAAAAAAATAACTGCTTCATTTGGGGTAGATTATTTTCTTTCTCTTCCCTAATGAACTTTATATTGATTGTGTCTTGGTTGGTTCAAATAATGACGTTAACAGAAATGTATCAAGTCCGGGTAGTTTGTTTATTGGTGCACAGCATCCTGACATCCCTAACTCAGGCGGCGATGTTTTCCGTTTCTATAATGGCTTACTAGACGATATGGCTTTCTATGATAAAGCATTCAAACGAGTATGCCCTGCACAACTTGAGTTGAGCAAACTTAAACGGATAGCCGTCTGACGACTATACCATGCAAAAAACTTGGAGACTACATATTCAACTTGGGCTAAGTTTTTCGAAATTGTTCGTTTGAATTAGTTAGAGCATGTTTAAATTTTTTCAAACTGATAATCAATCCCGAAAGCTTTCGGGAATGGTTTTGGCGAGGCATCAAAGAGGGAATTTATCGGGATAAGTGACTGATTTGATGTGAAGCCAAGTTCACAAAATATTGGTTATCAGGCAGAAGAATCTTAAACATGCTCTTAGTCTTCAGAACATTTTAGGGAACGTTCTGAAGACTATTTTTTTGATATACTGCAAACGGGGTAAATTTCGGAAAATTGGGAGCTTTATTTTTCAATGGAACATGTTCCATTGGAGGGGTTCGACCTGTTTTGATTTTCCGAAATTTATGCTGTTCAAAGTATAAAATTGTCCCATAAAAAAATTGGATATCGTAATTCATATAAAAAACATTCCTGATTAAGAGGCTTTCACATACTATTCCGGCTGGCTTTTCTGTTACTTTACGGCTTTTATTAATATAAAATTACAACTATGAGCCGAATTCAGTTCTTCCTTGAAGGGATTAAACATTTCAAGGAAGTAGGTACAGTCACACGAAGCGGTGTGGCAATGTGTCAAAAAACAGCATCATTCATTCCATCCAATAAACAAGTGGTTGTCGTAGAACTTGGCGCAGGTGATGGCGTGATGACCAAGCATCTTCTCAATCGCATATCAATAGATTCCACATTAATCGCAATTGAACTAAACGAAAAACTCTACCAACATTTAGCTGATATTCAAGATGATAGACTTGTTGCGATACATGCTTCGGCAGAAGAATTGGAAACGATTTTGGAGCAACACAATATCAAAGAAGTCGATTACATGGTATCTGCCATTCCCTTCATCGTATTTCCCAAAGAGCAAGCCCAAGAGATGTTACACACCTTTAAACGGCTGATGAAATCGGGCGGGCTTTATATGCAAGTCCACTACGCCAAGCGGCTTACTTCGCTATACGAATCGGTGTTCGGTAATCTACAAACGAATTTTATACTCGCCAACCTGCCACCCGCATACGTATTTGTTTGTAAGAAAAATTAAATAAATTAATATGACTTCATAATTCATGTATAATGGCATGTTAGTTGATTGATTAAATAATCCATTCAACATTCATCAATATGTTCGCCAAATGAAAAATTGATAATTGAGAGTTGATAATTATTTTATTTAAATATTCGTAAAATATCATTTTTAGTTCATTACAAATTATAATTTTAAATAAAGTCTATTATACATTCTCAATTCTCAATTTGGCGAAGACATTGATTCATCCATTCAATATCAAATCGAATTATGAAACATGTTTTTGCTCTTTTTTTAATCATATGTTGTGCAACACTCACTTTCGCACAATCACCGGAAGCATGGGCAGCTTATGAAAAAGCCCGTCAGCAGTATATTACTCAAAACTATGATGACGCGCTTCCAAACTTGGAAGAAGCCGTAAAACAATCACCCGACTTCTATGGTGCCTATCAACTAATGGCGCACTGCCATCATGAGCTTGGCAATACAAAAGAGGCATTGGCGAATTATCAAAAAATAATTGGCAAGAAAGACCTTGATGAAAAAGCATGGTACAATATCGGGCTTCTGTATGTCGATGACAAACAAGAAGGAAAAGCCCTGGAAGCGTTCGAAAAAGCCATCGAAATAAATCCTAATTACCAAAAAGCATCGTTCCAAATCAATCTGCTTGAAGGAAGTGCTACGCTGACGAATCCGACTTTGCGTACCGCCATTCACATGTACAAACAACGCAAATACCAAGAAGGACTGGACGAAACATATAATATCAAAGCTGCGGATGTGGATGCCGAAGTGTTGTATTGGCGGGGCAATTTTTTGAAAAAATTAAATAAGAAAAACGAAGCCATTGAGCAGTATAATCAAGCAATTGACTTAGATGATAACCATAATGAAGCCCGGGCGCAATTGGGCATATTACATTTTCGCAAGAAGAATTATGCCGAAGCCTACGAGCATTTGTCAAAAGCTGCCGAGTCAAATCCCGACGACCACGAATTGATGCACGATGCCGGAATTTCTGCCTATCATTTGGGAGAATATTTGCAAACAATTGATTGGCTGACCAAGTATGTGAAGAAAAACCCGGAGAGCAGGGCAGCGCACTATCGTCTTGCGGCTGCATACTCTGAAATGGACTACGAAACCCTCGCACTCCAACACCTTCAAACTGCTGCCGACTTGGGTTATCCATTGGCAGTACAGCGAATGGAAGAAGGTTTTAATGAGTACAAAAAGATAGATTATACCTCTTCTAATGAACGTGAAGACATCAGCAGAGGAAGAAGGGGAACACTCAATCCCACTGACCCGACACCAGCACAAACAAGCGGAAAAAAGATGACCAAAAAAGAACTCAGAGCCGCAAAAAAGAGGGCAAAAAAAGCCGATAAAGCGGCGAGAAAGGCGGCAAAAAAAAGGAGGAATTAGTCGATAGTCCATAGTCCATAGTTTTTCTTTTTCGCGTAGCGAAAAATACGCCTCGCGTCTAGCTATGGACTATGGACTATGGACTATCAACTATTCCATCTTCACAAATCGTTTAATCGCTACATTATTCACAGATTCCAATTGAATCATGTAAATACCTGTTGGTAATTTGCTTGAATTAAAAATCAGATTATCAGTATTTTGCGAAATATTTTGAGTGAAAATCAAGCGACCCGTTTTATCAAAAATATTTAAAGTACCATTGGTCGCTTGTTGCCAATCAATCGTAATACTGGCATTAGTCGGATTGGGAAATACTTGGATTTGTGCGTTGTCGTTTATCGGATTTTCATTACTCACCAACATAGCTTCTGCATCATAAATCGTCAAATCATCCAGATAAAAGCCATCAGACGCAGGCTGATTAAAGTCTCCAAAAATGACAAAGCGCAGATATACGCCCGAAGTATTGCTATAACCAGAAAGGTCGATTTGCTCCCGTAGCCAATCGCGTTGAACACCGTCATACACAGGGTCGGCGGTAGGTTGTTGGCTTGTCTCACCGACGAAAAAACTCAAGCCAAATATACCCGGCTTGGTATTTTCGGCGCAGAGGTCTTGCCATGTGGCGGCATTGTCCGTGCTGATTTGGACTTGTACATAATTAAAAAATTTGGTGAGGTCCCATTTTGCATAATACTCCAAAATCGGATGATTCACATCCGTCAAATCAATGGCTTCAGAAAATACCAAATTGCGTTCACCACTCGCGATGTCACCTGCTGGAGAGTCCGTTATACAGCCTGCTTCACTGTAACCATCTGTATCCAAGACCGCCCAACTCGTCAACCAATTATCTAAGCTACTACAATCATCTGCAAATACAACTGGTGCATTATATTCCTTTGTAATCGTCATCGTTTGGAGGTCGCGGACGCCATTATTCAGCGTTACAGTAAAGTCGATGAGTGTACCGTCCGGTGTATTTGGGTCGATAGAAATATCTGTCGAAAGTTCCTCAAATTCTGCTCCTTGCATGTTTACTGCTGTCATAAAAGTCGTCGCGATATTTTGCACATACGGGCTGTCAGAAGTGACGGACACCATCAAATTGCCACCAACTGTACTCATGTGTTGTACCCCAAATGTTAGTCGCGCATCCGCTTGCGAGCGTGTGTAAGGTGTAAGGTCGTGGAGTTTTCCGAAATTAGCCGCTGCCTCTGCAAGTCGGAACGACATTCGCAGGTGGCGATGTGCCTGCAATTGGATGTAAAAGGGCAGAGGCCAAAAGCCGCCTTCTTGGTCGCCGCCGATTTCTGGCGTCCATGCCGGAATATCATTTTCGCCATAATACCAATCATCTGATCCGCCATTCGTGGAGTATAAAAGCTGATTACCACCGCCATAAGCGTAACGATTATGCTTGCACATTTCTTCACCGATTTTTTCAAAAAAGTCGTGGTCGGGCGTATCGTCCGGGATGTGCCCCCACGGGCTGAGGAGCAAATTGGAGTAAGTGTGATTATTGAACGCCATCGTAAAATTTCGACTCAATACGAAATTGCGAATTGCTTGTGTTTCCGGCTCAGAAAACGGCTCAGTACCCCGATAGACATTGGAGTTGGGATTGGGGCTTGAGCCTGAGTTGTCTTGTCCCCACGCGTAGCCGTAATTTCGATTCAAATCCACGCCCACTGTGCCATCACCATTATCGCGTAGGTTTTTTCGCCAATACCCGCCACCATTAGGGTTGGTAGTTTCATTCAACACATAACCATCAGGATTCAGTACAGGTACAAAATACAACTCCGTATTGTCCACGATACTTGTGATGTATTCGTCCGTACCGTAATTTTCTAATAATACCCACAAATAATACTGCAAATTTATCATTGAAATTGGTTCACGTGCATGATGTACACCTGTATATAAAACCTCCGCTTCGTCCTCATCCATATTTGGATTGTCCGAAACTTTCACATAAAAAATCTGCCTGCCTTCGTGCGTTACAATTGCCTCATCAATAGGGGCTTTTGCAGTGATTAGATTGGGATACATTTCCACCATTCTATCCAAATCTGCCAACAATTCATCGTAAGTCGTAAAGCCGCCCATGCTGCCCAAATTAAAATTTTGCGGTACGGGAATCTCGCGGTCTTCGCAAGGGTTGGCATTGGCAGATTTGAGTGCAGATTCAGCTTTTGCCTGTTCGAGTTGGGCGATGGCGGCAGGTAGTGCTGCCATATTCTGCGTTGCATGGTGGCCCGACAAATCTTCAATTAACACATGAGTCCTTAGGTTTTTTTGTTGGATAAGATTGTATTCATATTCAGATAAATCTAAACGCAAAAAACGTGTACCGGCTCGCTCTTCCATATGCGTACCGCACATCAAATCGATACCTGCTTCGGCGATTTTTTGTATATCCGAATCATCATTTATCGTAATTTCTACTTTTTTATAAATTGGAACATCAGATTGAGCGAAGCTATTATTGAGGAAAAATGCAAGAATGAAAAGAAAAGTCAGTCTAAATTTCATAGTAATATTGTTTTTTGTGAAAAATGAAAAATATAAACTTCAATGAATGTAAAATGTGTTCGCCAAATGAAAAATTGATAATTGAGAGTTGATAATTATTTCATTTTAATTATAAATTAAAATTATCAATTATACATGTTCAATTCTCAATTTGGCGAAGACATTGCTTAAAGCATGACACATTTAGTTATGTTGCCATCTATTCATGTGTGTTTATTTTTGTAAAAATACACATTTTAATGCTGCTTTGTTTCATCAAAACGTAGAATAAAGCTGTGTTGTTTTTTAATCCTCAAAAAATCATTTCAAGTACTTTCGTAAAAATTTGTATTTTTGTAAAACGAATTCAAAAATCACGAGTAAATAACTCGTCAGTTCATCAACCCATCAACTCGTCAATTCATCAATATGAGTCAAAGGAAAGTACCAATACCAGAACAATTATTTTCAGAAGGCTTGCAAACGCAAACAGAGATGTTGGCGGTACGCCAAGCGGCTAAAAAATTGTTTATTGGTATTCCCGGCGAAGAATCGTTTCAAGAGAATCGCGTGTCGCTCAAACCTGCTTCGGTAAGGATGTTGACAGCGAACGGTCATAGAGTTGTTATAGAAAAAGGGGCAGGAGAAAAATCAGGATACAGTGACCATGAATACTCTGAAGCGGGAGCAGATATTGCGTATAGCAAAGAGCAAGTATTCAAGGCGCAAGTCATCCTAATGGTTGCGCCGCCCACATCGGAAGAAATAGAATGGATGCAGCCTGATCAAGTGATTATCTCACCCATTCATCTGCCGACAATGAAGGCAGAGTATATCGAACAATTGCGCCGCAAGCGTGTCGTTGCACTTGCTTGGGAATATATACAGAATACAGCCGGAATGTTCCCTTTTGTGCAGACAATCAGTGAGATAGCCGGTACGGCATCCGTATTGACAGCAGCCGAATTGCTTGCCAATACCAATGATGGGCGCGGTATTTTGCTCGGTGGCATTTCGGGCGTACCACCTGCGCGAGTCGTAATTTTGGGGGCAGGAATTGTCGGAGAATCAGCTACGCGCACAGCACTTGGTTTGGGGGCAGAAGTACGTATTTTCGACAACGATATTTACAAACTTATGCGTCTTCAATCGAACCTCAATCAACGTCTGCATACCTCCGTTATTAATCCAAAATATCTTGAAGAAGAACTTGTCAAAGCCCACGTTGTCATTGGTGCGATACACTCCGAAACGGGTCGTGCGCCTGTGGTTGTGAGTGAAGATATGGTTTCCAAAATGCGTAGTAAATCCGTCATTGTGGATGTGAGTATCGACCAGGGTGGCTGCTTTGCCACTTCGCGTGTGACCACGCACGACAAACCCACCTTTATCAATTATGATGTGATTCATTATTGCGTTCCGAATATTGCCTCAAAGGTAGCACGTACTGCGTCCTCTGCCATTAGTAACATCGTCACGCCCATGCTGCTCGAAACCGCGCATACCGGCGGTTTGGCGCATCTATTGGAGGGCAATAACGGCTTCCGTCATGGCGTGTATATATATAAAGGTACGCTGACGAATCAGCACTTGGGCGAGCGTTTTGGGATAAAATCTACTGATATTGGACTGCTTTTAGCCTCGCGCTTGTGAAATTCCAAGCACCAAATTCCAAATTCCAAATTCCAAATCTCAAATTCCAAATCTCAAATTCCAAATCCCAAATTCCAAATTCCAAATCTCAAATTCCAAATTCCAAATCCCAAATCTCAAATTCCAAATCTCAAATTCCAAATCCCAAATTCCAAATTCCAAATTCCAAATCTCAAATTCCAAATTCCAAATCCCAAATTCCAAATTCCAAATCTCAAATTCCAAATCTCAGGGTTTCTGATGCTTGGAATTTGGTGCTTGGAATTTGGTACTTGATACTTGGAATTTGGAATTTCTTAAAGTGATTCTAATAAGTCGAGTAGTTTTAAATCAATTTCTCCCTTCTTAAGATAAAACTCTTCCATAGAAATCTTTTCATTATTGACTCTATCTATCAATTTGTCGAATTGTGATTTGAGTATGATAATCGTATTCAGGTGTTTTTTATCTTTGAGTTTTACCTTGAATAAATAAAATGCCACATTTGTTCTTCCCGCTTCAATGAGTTCCAAAAGAAAACTTCTACACGCCAAGCCGGACTGTGCGTGAATTTGTTCTTTTAGTTCGGGGTCAATCTCCAAAGGTGGCAGATATTTTTCCGGTGCGGGGTAGGAGTTGCTCCATATTTTCCACTGACCGTCCGTTTTTTTGAGTATATAACTTTGGCGATTCGTATTACTATATCGAAATCGGTAGTCATGTTGTTGGCTACAATACCATTGAAGTACCCAATGTTCATGCGTTTCGATGATGGCTTTATCTTTGAAAGTCTCTTTGATTTTTACATCAATAATTTCGTATGCTGAAGGATTGTTCGGATTCGTCAAAACCCAACCACGAGCGGTTTGATTTTCTAAGACGCCTATAATTTTTTTTGAAGCAGGACCGCTGGGGAGAAAATAATTTTTAAGTTGCTTGGCGGCTTCACTATATTTAGGAACAGATTTATACGCATTGAATTCAGTTTGCATGGCTTGGTAGAGAAATTCATTGATTGTTGCAAGTTGGAGTTGGTTTGAAGCCTGTTCTTTTTTTAAATAATCATCAGCATCAGCGCAACCGAAATACCACGCAAAAAGGTTTTTAGTGTATAATCTGGCACTATACTTTTCTTTATTTTGAAAAATTCTCCTAAAAGTATAATAAGAAAATTGGCTAGATTGACCGGTGTGTTTTTGATTGGCTTTTAAATAGTTATCTATACGCACCAAAAACCTATCCGTGATGAATGATTCTATCTCCGATTTTTTCCATTCATACGGATGTTGCTTGTCGGGATGCTCGTTTTTCAAGCCCTCAGCAACTCGTTCCCAAAAAGAAGTATAAGCGAGCATGGTGCTTAATTATAATCAGTTGCAAATTCTGCAACTTTTTTGCAATGTAATAATACTACAAAAATCCCATAATTTTGTTTGTTTTGTGATAAGGACTTATTGGTTTTTCAATTAATTGCTCCCTTTCACCCTCTATCACGGGAGTAAATGAAAGCCTTATTCAGATTTATTTTTGTTTAACAATGCTACTAAGCACTCATGCACGGGACGCCTTGACAGAGGTATCCTGTGCTTTTTTCCCTGTGACACCATTTTTTCTCGAAACAATGTAAAATGTTCACCCTGATTTGGCATCTTTGCCCTTGATGCTACTACTCGAATTACAATATCTCGCGCCTATACAATACTATGCAAAATTGTGTAGTGGGCAGCCTATTGTCATCGAACAACACGAGCATTATATCAAACGTAGTTACCGAAATCGCGCTCATATTTTGGGTGCCAATGGTATGATGCGTCTCACCATTCCGCTCAAAAAAGGTAAAAATGAAGGGCAAGCCATTCGCGAAGTGCAGATAGAATACGTTCGAAAATGGCAACACCAACACTGGCAATCTATACAATCTGCCTATGGAAAATCTCCTTTTTTTGAGCATTATTCGGAGGAGCTGCGACCTTTCTTCGAAAAAAAATACAAATTTTTATTTGATTTTAATTTTGAATTAATGGAAAATTTAATGGATTTAATTGGCATAAATCCGAATATTTCTCTGACAAAAAATTTCACACATAACCCCTCCGAAGACATACTTGATTTACGAAATTCTATTCATCCGAAAAAAAACCATCACAAACTTGACTCACATTATCAATCAATAATTTACGCACAAGTTTTTCAAGATAAATTTGGTTTTGTGTCTGATTTGAGTATCCTCGATTTGCTCTTTTGCATGGGAAATGAAACAAGCTTGATTTTAGAACAAAGTAACGTGTAATTTTACCATGTCACAAATCAAAGGTAAAACATTTTTCACTTTTTTTTCAAAAAAAGTGACTTTTCATGTAACCTTTTCGACCATCTCCCGTAAAAGCACATACCAACTAAAGTGTAATTATGAATGTCGAATGAGTGCCCCGATAACTATCGGGATGAATGTTTTGGTTATTTGGTATATTTATTCAAAATTCAGCATTTATTTATTCATTCATAATTAATAACGAACAAGTATCAATTCATAATCTGAGCGGGAACTCAATTATGAAAATCTGTACAAAGAACTTGGAACATTCTAAGTACAATAATTTTGAAAATAATGGTGTAATTTTGTTCATTCAAAATTAACTCATTCAAAATTAATTCAAGGTAAATGGTAAGACTGCTTTTCGTATGAAGAGTAGTATGGTATGCTGTCAACAGGCATCCCAATAGATGATAATAATTTATTCATTAAATTACCATAAACCATTATGTATTCTACTAATAATTTTACCACTCAATCAGATGCAGTTCGCATCGCTTTTTTCATCTCAACGATTATTTTTTCATTGGTACTACATATAGTATCCTTGATTATATTCAATTCGGCTTAGTTGAGTATTAAGTTTAAATGCAGGTTTTGGCTTCGCCAAAACAGGTGTTTTTAAACTTATACTTATACTTAATCTTAAACTTCTTTTCTCAACACATATTAAATCCAATTTGGATGTTGTAAACGAATGATTACAACAGATGGTATTTCTATGTCTTGTTGATTATAATTTAAAACATTGATTATTATTGATTTACGTTTAAAACATGCATCGTTTTAAACCATTTAAACATTATTTTTTAAAAACCTAAAGTATCAGAGTATTATGAGAACATTAATCA
>Ga0209093_1000655_pt1 | contig 19216 bp, 24 predicted proteins | sample SidtaG_4_FD_187450 | JGI IMG/M metagenome (GOLD analysis project Ga0209093, IMG submission 187450) | Marine algal microbial communities from Sidmouth, United Kingdom - Sidmouth_Male1 metaG (SPAdes) (version 2) | ecosystem: Host-associated > Algae > Red algae > Unclassified | place: Sidmouth... | reverse complement strand
GCCCACCGCCACCGCCACCATCGCCCCCGCCCACCTCCACCGTCGTCATCGACCGCACCCCGCAGACCACCACCGCCACCACCTGCCCCGACCACGACCACAGCCACTGCCATCATTGCCTCGGCCGACCGCCACCGCCATCATCTCCGCCACCCGGACGATCTGCACCGCCACCATCGCCCCCGACCACCACCGCCACCGCCATCATCGCAGCCACCCAGCCGATTTCAACCGCTACCACCGGCCCCGAGCATCGCCCCCGCCCACCGCCACCGCCACCAGATCACCGCTCCTATTGTCCACGAACGTCGTGGTGACGATCCTCATTCTGCGAACGAAGATGAACGTGGAAACGTCCTCCGACGAGGACCACCTCGGCATGGCCGACCTCCTCACGGTAAGCGCGACGCTCACTCTCCGCCGTACGCGCGAGCTGCGTCACAGTGTTCTGACGGCGCGGCGGCGCCGAGGTCGCGGAGGATCGCTTCCTGGTCGCGCGCCGAACGCGGCTCGCGATTTCGACCTCGGCGCGATGAGGATCATGCGGGACTATTTCGGGTGGGCGGGGCGACCGCCGGTGTACGGTGAGCGCTTGTTTCGCACTCGCTCTCGGATGAGCACGGCCCTCTTCCTGCAGATTTATGATTCGTTGCGCAATCGACGGTGGTGGCGGCGGCAGATCAATGCGACGGGGAGACCGCAGGCGCACCCACTGCAGAAGCTGTTCGCTGCAATCCGTGTCCTCGCTTATGGGGAGTCGTATGATCGAGGTGATGAGTACGTGAGATTGAGTCGCTCGACGATTGCGGTGGCGGTGGACAAGTTTGTGCGCTTTATCATCGAGCACTTTGGTCCCGAGTACCTGCGCCCGCCCAATGACGCTGAGCTGACTGACATCCTACAACGCAACGCTACACGGGGCATGCCGGGCTGTATCTGCTCGATGGACTGCTCGCATTGGCAGTGGCGCGCGTGTCCGACAGCCCTGGCGGGGCAGTTCCAAAACCGCAAGGGCCGTCGCACCATCGTCATCGAGACGGTGTGCGACGATAGCACCTACATCTACCATTTTAAACTGGCTGCGCCGGCAGCCAGAACGACATCAACGTCCTGAGGACGTCACCACTGCACCGCAACATCGTCTCGGGGGCTTGGCCGCCCCGAGACAAGCCTTTTACGCTCAATGGTCGCACGCGCACATTTCTTTACTACCTTTCTGATGGTATCTATCCCCGGTTTCCCTTTTTTGCCACCCCCCACCCGCAGGCCACGACGCGCAAGCAGCTGACGTACAACCGGCTGCAAGAAGGGCTGCGGAAGGACGTGGAACGTCTTTATGCGGTGCTCGCATGCCGACTTAACATCATCATGCGCCCTGCGCGCTTTGAGACGGTCGGCGCGCTGCGGCGGGCGGGAACGGCCGTAGCTATTCTGCACAACATGAATGTGCGAGAGGACAAGAATGGGTACCCTGCTCAGAGGCGCATGGCGGCTGCGCATCACATAGATGCCGACGTGGCTGGTGGTGAAGGCGGCCGATTCGGAGCGGCCGCCGAGAACGAGGCGGCCGCCGGCGATGACCAAGGTCCGATTGGCTGGGCGGCCTCCGCTGGAGGCGCGGCGGCCGCCAACGACCAAGGTCCTATTGACGGGGCGGCTGCGGACGGCGGGGCGGCCGCGGAAGCCCCTGCAGGAATGCTTCCTGGAGCTGTACCTGCAATGCACGTGCATGTACAAGGATTGGAAAACGCTGAGGCCACGCTGCTGCACTCGCTGGCGGCGCGCGTGCAAGCGCTTGACGAGAACGAGCACGAGATGCTGCGTGAAGACCCCACTGAGCATATCTGGGTTGACCTTCGTGACCTACTGCAGCCTTATGTGAGATGATTATGTGTCTGCGATAGTTGCAAAATGGTTTTTTTTCCTCCCGCTGTGCGGGTTTTTCTTTCCTCAACCTTTTCGCCGGCCGCCAGCCAGCACAGTGCAGAAGACCACGAGATACCACTGGAATGGCGCTTTTCTGTCGTCCAGGCGCACCGCAGCGGGTCCCTAGACCATATCACATAAAGAGCACTTGCCTAAACCACGGTACTAAAGAGAACTTTACATCTCAGGTATGTACGTGAACACGCAGGCAATACCGCAAAGACAATCCCAGGCCAAGAAAACACAGGAGACAGAAGAGTCAAAGAGCTTACAGTCCAGCGAGAGACAGAGTCACGATGCGTCACGACCCAGAATAGTCAACGACGACGGCGAATGATGCGTCGCGACGAGGACTGCTGCCCAGCAGGCGGCCTCACCAGGGAAGGGGGACGCCCCAATGAGCGGGTCATGCGTCGACCGGAGGCCGCAGCGGCATCCAACGAGTGTTGCCGCGCGTCGGCCACAGACGCTGAGAAAACGCGGCGCGGCGCGCCAGCATCCTCGTCCGAAGAAGTCGTAGATGCGCCTGAAGAAGATGTGTACGTAGAAGAGCAGGCCTCCTGCTCGGACGTCTTCCTGTCGCCTGGCAAGGCAGGTTGACGGTCGCCTGGCGGGGAAGGTTGACTTGCGGCCACCTCGGTGGCCGCCAGCTGGTCCGCCGGCGAGGCGGCTTGACTTGCGGCCACCTTGGTGGCCGCCACCTTGTCTGCCGATGGGGCGGGTAAGCCTGTGGCCACGCGGGTGGCCACGACCTCGTCAGCCGACAGGGCGGGATGTTGTGTGGCCACCCGGGTGGCCGCGACACCGGACGCAGACGGGGCGGGTAGGTCCAAAGCCACCCGCGCGGCCGCCACCTGGTCTCCCGACGGTGCCGGAATGCCTGTGGCCACGCGGGAGGCCGCCACCTCGTCTTCCGACAAAGCGTGTGGGCCTGTTTCCACCCGGGCGGCTGCCACCTCGCTTGGCGACGGGGCAGGATGGTCTGCGGCCACCCGGGCCGCCGCGACATCGTCCACCGACCGGTCAGGATGGCCCGCGGCCACCGGAGTGGCTGCCACGTCGCCGGCAGAAGCGAAGAGTAGGCCTGGGGCCACCCCCGCGTCCGCACTCTTGTCCGCCGACGGGATGGGAAGGCCTGCGGCCACCCGGGCGGCCGCCACGTCGTCCGTCGACAGGGCTGGATGGTTTGCGGCCTTCCGGGCGGCCCCGACACCGTCCACCGACAGGGCGGGATGGTTTGCGGCCACTCGGGCGGCCGGGACACCGTCCACCGACAGGGCGGGATGGTTTGCGGCCACCCGGGCGGCCGCGACACCCTCCACCGACGGGATGGGTAGGCCCAAAGCCACCCGCGCGGCCGCCATCTCATCCGCCGGCGGGGTGGGAAGGCCTGCGGCCACGATGGTGGCCGCACCCGCGCATGCTACGGCACCCGCCGGACGAAGGTCGGCGGCGCTCGAGCCGACGACCGAGTTGGCGTCTGCCAGCTCGAGCGGCGGTGGGGGGGGTGGGGCGGCCGCCGAAGAGGCACCAGCAGTGCTGGCACGGTCGGCAGCCGGCTTCGAGTGGGAAAACAAGGCGGCGCCTTCGTCTCGTGCAGTGGAGAAGTGCCTGTCTCGCGCCATAGCGAACGCTCCACAGGTGGAGGGGGGTACGCAGTCGCGTGCAGCGACGTTTGAGTGCAGAGTAATCTCAAAGGGAATAGGGTGGGGGGAGGGTAGCGCCCACGGGACAAGAACGGGGAGGCAAGAAGGGAGTGGGACGCCACCGTTCCCATTGTATGAGCCGTGGTCATTTCGATATCAGTCACGTGTCCAACGGGTTTCGCTACAGGCTCCTCGCACGGGTACAATTTGACACTATCAATTCCGATTTTCCGGCCCCCGAACTCGTGTCTAGATCACTTCATAGCGTCAGTTTGCGAGGAGAAACACTTGTCTGAGCCGGATTAGGCAATTTCTTACTCTCTCGAGAGCAAGCCCACATCTGCTTGACATTCTCTCAGAGAGGATAGGGCCACGGGCCAAGACCGGGGAGCGAAGACGGCCGGGAGACGCCACCGATCCCGATGCAAGACACTTGTGCGAGCCGTGCTCATTTCGACGTCAGTCACGTTTCAAAGCGCATTCCCTATAAGCTATTCGCACGGGTACAGCGTGACACCATCAATTCCGAGCTTTCGACGCCTGATCTCGCTTCTAGAGCACTTCCGAACGACAGTCTGCTGCGAAAAACACTTGTCTGTGCCCAAAAATGTAGTCTCCTGACGTCTCGAGAGCGAGAACCCCTCTGCGGTACTTGCTTTTCCGATGGAAGCCCTCTCGGCTGAGCAAAAGGCAAAATCGCCTTGAATCGGGTGCCTGAGGCACCCTCATTGTCTTCGTGTATCTATTCTGTTGTCAGCTGCGTCTGAAACGGGAGGGTCTCCCCGCTTGCTGGTCGTCGTGTTCCGGAAGGCCCAACCCACCGCGACTGCACTGTGGCGCGCTGCTGTGCAGGGAAATGTCGTTCCTTGGAAGGAAAGTATGATACGACGGCTCAGCTGGCACAGAAGGCATCGGGAATGCATGTCGAGGAAAAAAAAGCGTGCCGTACGGCTGGAAAAAAAACCTTCTGTACCTTCCTAGCTCATATTCTATGCTAGCAGTCACCAGGTCGGAGCTGTATGACTCCGTCCCAGCACACAACTGCAGAAAAAACACTTATAAACAGGGAGCGAGGCCACCGGCGGGTTCGTCGCGATGGCCGTAGTGACCACAGTACAGCACACAAGATCCACAGCGTCGTCAAAATGAGATGTCTGCATCAGAGTCGTTGTCCGACTCGGAACTGGAGTTGGCGGTCTGCCGAGGGGGTAGAGGCGGCCGGCGTCCGCTGCTGCAACTGTAGAAGCGCTGGCGGCGAGACGATGGCGGCGAGGGCGTGCCCAGGTACAGGGTGTCGTCCTCATTTGCCACCTCCGTGTCGTCGCCCAGGCTCTCCGCGTCCTCCAACTCCTTGTCGGCGTCCGCAATCGCCGCTGCTCTGTTGAGCGAGGCGGCTGCCGACACACGCGCGGATCCACCAGTGTGCGACGCGGCCGGGCCTTGCCCCGCCCGGCCGGGAATCGTCAGCGCGGCCGCGGCGCCCGCGTTGCCATCGGCAGCACAGGCCGCTGATGCCGAATGCGGTGCGGCCTCCGAGGCCGAGTTACCGTCGGCCGCGGTGGCCGCTGAGGACGCCCTCGGTGAGGATGCTGTCGCCGAACTGCCGTCAACTTTGGCGGTCACCCGACGGAGGGCGAGGTCCACATTGTGGAACATCTCGCTCGTGCGCCGCAGTTCCTCCCGGGCCGCCTGCTTGGTGCGCATCGCGGCCGTGGCGTGCGCGCTGCGCCGGCGCGGCGCAGTCACGAGAGCAGCGGCCGCGAAGTCGCCATGGTCGCCATCGACCTTGTCGCCGTCGCCTCTGTCTCCATCACCCTTGTCTCCGTCGCCCTTGTTGCCGTCGCCCTCGTCGCCGTCACCATTGTCCCCTTCGCGCTTATCCCCTTCGCCCTTGTCCCCTTCGCCCTTTTCCCCGTCACTGTGGTCCCCGTCGCGGTTTTCGCCGCCGCCCTTGTGGCCGTAGCCCCGGTCCCCGTCGCCCATGCCCACGACGCGTTTGCCGCCGCCGCCTTTGTTGTTGCCGCCGTGGGCGCCTCACGACTCCCGCGATCTGGGCCCGTTGACGACGCGGTAGTCGTCGTCGACGAGCTCGACCACGTCGGTGACCTCCTCGTCCGCACTCTCCACTACGGCCGCCAGGGCGGCGGCCGCCTTTGCCACCGCCGCCATGTCGCGGGTGAGATGCTCCTGCACGGCGGCGTGACGCTTGGTGGTGGCCGCCAAGGCGGCCGACGCTGCAGCCTGACGACGCGTAGTATCGGAGACAGTGACATCCGCATGTCTCGTGGCGGCCGCGGACTTGTGCGCGCCCGCCATGTTGGCGGCCGCAGACATGTGTGCGGCAGCCATGTTGACGGCCGCCGACGAGTGCGCGGCCGCCATATTGGCGGCCGCTACGTCGGCCGCCGCTGGTCGCGGCCGCACCACCAGCGGCCGCCATAGAGTCGGCCGCACCGGTCGCGGCCGCACCACCAGCGGCCGCCATAGAGTCAGCCGCACCGGTGTCGACCGCATCACCAGCGGCCGCCATAGAGGCGGCCGCACTGGTCGCGGCGGCACCACCAGCGGCCGCCATAGAGTCGGCCGCACCGGTCGCGGCCGCACCACCAGCGGCAGCCATAGAGTCGGCCGTATCGGTCGCGGCCGCACCACCAGCGGCGGACATAGAGTCGGCCGCATCGGTCGCGGCCGCACCACCAGCGGCGGACATAGAGTCGGCCGCATCGGTTGCGGCCGGACCACCAGCGGCCGCCACAGAATCTGCCCCACTGTCTGTGGACGCAGGCGCCGCAGCCGCCGACTCCTCGCTCGAGAGCATGCCCGGCCCGCTACCTAGCTGGCGGCCAGAGAGGGACGAGGCCACATCCACCGAGCTCACTCCAGGCTCCAGCTTGACGGACAATCCTGCGCGCACTTCATGGCACAGAGAAGATAGGGCACACGGGCCGGGGACGGCGCCGTCAGCCGTTGCGGCGGCGGCCGACTCCGAGCACCGAGCAGCCAGTGGCTCGCCGTCCACCAGGACAGCGGTAACGCCTTCCATTGTCGCGCGCTCGGACAGAGCACTTGCCTCCAACGCGCGCGCGGCAGCTGTGCGCGCAGTGGCTGCGTGCGCGGCTGCCACAGCGGCGCCCTTCGCGTCCGTCAACCTCTGAGCCGCTTGGCTCTGGATGGCACTCTCATACTCCTTCAACGCCGTAGACCAGTCCATCGTGAGCACATCCACAGCGTGGGGGGGCTCTATGACAGCGGCCTCTGACGCGGCCATTGCGGCGCCGACGGCAGAATGTCGCGTAGAAGTGGTCGCGGCCGCCGAACAGTCGTCGCCGGTGGCCGGCGCCGCCACGCCCTTGACGCCAGCGGCCGCCACGCCCTCGTGGACGGCGGCCACCTCCGCGCCCTTGTCGCCCGAGGCCGCCACGTCCTCGTAGACGGCGGCCGCCGCCGCGACCTTGTCACCTGCATCCGCCACTCCCTCTTCGCCGGCGGCCGCCCGCGCGCCCTGGTCGCCAGCGGCCGCCACTCCCTCGTCGCCGGCGGCCGCCCCCGCGCCCTTGTCGCCAGCGGCCGCCGCGCCCTCGTGGACGGCGGCCGCCGCCGCTCACTTCTCGCCTGCGGCCGCCACGCCCTCGTGGACGGCGGCCGCCGCCGCGCCCTTGTCTCCGGCGGCCGTCACGCCTTCTTCGTCGGCGGCCGCCGTGAGGTTGTTGTCTTCGGTCGCTTCCATCTTAGAAGCTGCGGAGGTGCCGGCTACGAAACCGACCGCGGCCGCGCGCTTCAAATACGCTACGTGCTGTCGATCAGCCTCCCGACCGGCCTCCATGGCATCATCCCGGTCCTTGCGCCGCTCGAGCGCCTTCTTCTCCTCGACTTTGGCGTTTCGCGCCAGAGCGGATGCAGCAGCAGCGTCCGCACGGGTGCGCGTCGCGACCGCGCAGGTGTGCACAATGGACTTCAGCTGCTCATCGGAGATAGGGGAAATGACCTTGCGGCCCTCGCTTTGTGTCAACGAACGCACCATGGTACTCAACAATGAGGGCCAGGGGGTGCAGCGTGGTGAGGGAGAGCCCGGTTGTCACAGCGCGGCGTTTGATGTGCGCCTGCGGGGGAAGGGTGAAGGGGTACGGACGTGGGCGGCGCCGGTGTGCAGCGACAGAACAGAGCTGAGAAATCGCGCGTCTCGGGAGCGCAACGCAGAATATATGGTGCCTCCTGGCGTGAGAGCGGTGCGGTGCCAGCGCGTGCGCAGAGCCGCTGACTCCCTCGTTTGCACACAGAGCGACGCCCGTCAATCCACCACACAGCCGAAAATCCGGCGCCCGTCCACGAGAAGCTGGGCAACCGATATCCGCGCTCTACGTCCGAACACGCGGCATTCGACGATTCCTATTGGCTGTCTGACATGCAAGCGCAGTCGCGCCATCACACAGGCTGTCACCCTCGGCCTCGTGAGTTCGTAACGCCTGCGCACCGTAACACGTCTCGAGCCCACCTCGGCAGCTCCAGGTGGCGCGCACACCCGCGCCAGGCCTGACAGCGACCGGGGCGGCGCACCGCAATCTGACCCCAGAAGACGCCCACATGCAACCGCACGGTGGCATCCGTCGGCGCGTCCCTCGCACAGGCCGCTACGTAGAGGCCCTGTCGTGGAGAGCACTCGTCACTCACTGGTGCCGAGCTCGCGTCGCGAACGCGTCAGCCCCGACTTGAAGCCCCAAATGAGGCGCCGCACACAATATTCGGGCTCTGTGGAGCTGCCGTGGCACGCCGATTGGGGCCGACTGAGACCAGATTTGGGGCGAGACAGCTGTATTGCAACTGAAACAGCCGCTCGAATAGGCTACGTGTCACACTTGGAAAATTGATCGACGACGATGGCAGCGACAATCGCACCCCAACCCGTTGCTCGCCCACATTCGCGTCTGGGTAGCCAACTGTGGCAACAAAGAAGGCGCGAGCAAATACCCTGTGGCAAAACTGACAATACAGAAGAGAGGGACCCAAAGGGTCGACCTCCCGAGAGGACCTAGACGGCGCAAAGGCGCGCAAGGGCTAGGACTCGAGAGAGACGCCAAGATTTGGATGGCGAGCAAGACGGGGCGGCGCGGGCTGTGGCCGGCGCCAAAAGAGCAAGACGGAAACAGACGAAAAAGAGAGACAAAATAGTAACCCCGGGCCCGAATAGGGGGGGGGGGGCTACTTAGGGAAGGACAGCCGTCCCATAGCCCGCAATCCGAAGTACGGAGAGGCGGGTGCAAGTCCCGTCAGGGGCAAAAATACTGGACTTAGCCCCTGCCAATTGCAACACCAACGATGACGTGTGCTCCAGCGCTATTGCTGACTTTGGCGCTTTCACACCAGATCACGTCACGCCGGAGACTGTCCGGTTCCTGTCCGCATATATCCTCAACAGTAGCCCACTGTAGCCCCCCCTCGGGAGTAAGTCCACGCTCGTTTCAGCGGCGCTAACGAGATGCCAACCGGACCCAACCAGCGGCCGCCACGCGCAAGCCATTTGGGAATATTTTGAGCGTTCGTACTCGTACTGTTGGAACTGCCCTTAAAGCATTGGTGTACGCAAGCCCGTTTTCGCAAGAATTGCTTGTCAGACTGCATGTTACAGCACACGATCTTGTAGCGTGACCATGCGCAGCAGCAAGTTCTTCCTTTTTCGTGGTTGGTGGGTAGAGCCTGGATACGTAAGCAGCCAATCAGTGCCTCAGAGTCTTGACTCAAAGCGCATGGCACGCCCTCCGCGCAAGATTCTTGCAGGGTTCGATATGTGCTGTTGTTGACGCACTCTGAAAGCGCAGTTCTGCAGCATAAAAATCAGGGATGGGCGTGGTGTAATTATAGTTTGATCATTATCGAGTAATCTTAACATGCTCTTACTCGTGGCTCAACGGACCGTTGATCATTATAGTTCGACGAGATATGCTCAACTGACAGGCCGGCCATCAGAACGTGCTCGTCAGGTGTGAATCGACAGATTCGGCACTCTCAGGCTTGGTGTCAACCTCGCGCACGGCGTGATGGGGGACGCCTTGGCGATGGCCACTGACGTGTCGCGGCGGTGGGTTGGGGCCACTCGCGTCGTCTGATTGGCTGGATGGGCGCCACTGGTGGTGGATCGGGTGGCGCCTCGTTGCGATTGTGACGTGTTCCTGCGGGTCAACCATCACTGGTAGGATCCGTTTTCGTCTTGATGTTTGACCCGGCGCCTACGTAGTGGCGTCGGAGGGCCCTGGCCGCTGTTACAGCGGCGGGCCTTCGCTTTTTTGTTGGCCCCCGGGCGTGCGGACGCGTGCGCCCTTGTGGAGGCCGCGTGGGCCCCCGTCTGGGACCCTCTCCCGCACCTTTGGGGACGCCTGGAGGGCGGGTGGGGACCGGGGGGGGTGGCCGCGCAGGGTAGATAAGAGGGGCCGCCGGAACCGGCTAGCGGGCGGTGGCCTGCTGCTCATCAGACTAGACATCGTAAAGGCACCTCACCCGGGTTGTGTGTGCGTGCTTGTCGGTGGGCTACGTCGCCCGCTTTTGTGTCTGCGCTTCCTGTCGCTGATTTTCCACATCAGGTGATTGGCTGAAGGGGTACAGTTTGTATTCGATACTGACGCGCTCGTTAATACCAGGGGTCTTCAAGCGTACCAAGTTCAGAATAGCGTCTGCGTATTTGGTATGATCCATGGCAGCGTCCGCGTATGTCGAACGCGAGAGGTCAGGTTCAAGCTTACTTTCCAGCCAGCAAAGTACAAGCGTATACTTCCGCGTATTTTTTGAACTATATCTTGACCAAGAATATTGACGAATCTGGGTGCTGTTCGGGTACTAGAGGTAGTTGCCCGTTCGCAGAACGGACTTTTATTGTATGTTTATATTACAGAATTCCAACTGAAAAGTGCCACTTAACTTGCTCGGCAGTGAAATAAGTCGGCTTTTTCCTGGACTGTGCATGAGCAAATACGCGCTCGAACGTCCAAGTCGCGCATATCTTCCTTGTCGACATTCGGGTTAGCGTATGTCGGAAAATACCCGATTAGACTCACCTCAAGCGTACATTCGAACGGGCAAAATCACCGGGTAGCGTACATCCTTGTGTGCTGCGAAAGTCAAGCGTTCGGGTAGATACCCGAAAAATGTAAGCGCGAATGCGCTTGAGAAAAATTACGCTTGAAGACCCTTGGTTCATACGCCTGGGTCGTATTTACGAGCAGTTTCTTCTTGCAGTTAAACACACTGCACTGACCTCGTTCCATGTGACTGTCAATGCTAACTTACGGCTGCCTTCCCAATTTTGGCCGATACCGTCGATGTCAAGAAGGGTGATCAACTGTGCAAAACTGTGCCTCAGCCTTCCATTCGGCCGGATATAGCGGATCCGCCAATGGGCAGTTGACCAAGACCCTGTCTTGACTTAGACCACATCGGCCAAAATTGGGAAGACAGCAAAAAGTGGTCAGACAGCATCTGCCTTGCGATGCTCGATTCTGAGGAGCTGTGACAAGAGAGAAATTTTGATGGAGCGCAGCTATTGGTCAGTCCTAACACCAAACCATCGACTAGCGCCCTAATCCCGCCCAGCACCTTTGGGGCGCTGGGCGTAAGAGCGCCCAAATCGCGCCCTATTAGCGACCTGTCTGCGCCCTTTATGAGCGCCCCAGGGCTCATATAACAACCCTAGTGCTGACCCAGACACAAAGGTCGTGCCCCCGTTGTCATGCAGTGAGGCAGCCTCCATCGCCACCGCACCGCACACCATCCCCCCACCATCAAGCTACCACCTGCTTGCCCGCGGCCCTTCCCCCCATCGTCAACTTCCCCATTCGTGCTGGCGGGGTCTCCCAGTCGCGACTAACAGGATAGCCGCTGTGGCGCAGTTGTGTGAAAAGCCTCGTGACCGCAACCCCTGCAATGGCTTTTCCATCAGCGGGCGATGGAGCGACTGCAGCCTCTGAAGCATCTCTTGCTCAGCTCCAGTGGTTGCTGATCAGTTTTCGGAGGACATACGCGCGGCTGCAAGGCTTTGCACTCACGTCTTTCCTGGTACGTTTTTGTTTGTCTTCCATCTTGGAATGCGCGCCGCGGGAGAGGCGGCCAGAGGCAGCTCCCCAGCAGCAAAGCATGGGAGGGGGGGGGGGTGGGGTGGCTGGTAGACCTAGGAAGTGCAGATAGGCAAGTAGTTTGTCGTGGTCAGAAACCGGGAAAATAAAACAGGAGCCTATCGCTCTCTCTGTGCGGTCACCTGTTGCCGTGCAAGGATTTTTTCCTCTGCAAAGAATACCCCCTTACGTGAAATCGCTATCTCGGGCCCCAATGTGGCCTCCATGCGCAGGTTGAACCACCTCCACGCGAAGATGAGGGTAGTCATCGAGAACGCTTTCGGGAGCCTCAAAGGCAGATGGAATGTTCTGCGTTTCCTTTCCGCTCATCCAATGCTTGCTGCAGCTGTTTCGGAAGCCAATGTGGCTCTGCACAATGTTTTGGAGTCAAGGGATGCAGCGTATGACAATGAGTGGGAGGAGGCTGGCGAAAAGGATACCGATGGAGTGGTGAGGATCCAGAGCGACGACGCACTACACACGGTGGGTGTCGCGAGACGCGTGGGGCTGGTGAAGGCCCTTGGGATGGTATGGATAGACGGTGCATAGGCCGCTAGCCAAGCCTGCACAGGGGGGGGTTTGTGGTGCAGAGGAAGGCGATGTGGACGCAGGGGGGGAAGGGGGTGCGGTGTGGGAGCTATAGGGATGCTGTTATGATACCAGTTGGGAGCGGTGGTTTTTGATGCAGGCACGAAGACAGGGCGAGAAAGCTAGGTCTAGCCTCGGGGGCGAGCCAGGTCGCGTCCATGTGAAATTGTAATACAATGATGTGTGACCTGCAAGATCCGACCAATGGCTTCTTAGGCATCTTTTTGATTTCTGTGCAACAAAAATCGCAACACAAGAAAAGCATATCAGGACAGGAATCCCCCGCGACGATCCTTCTCGGCAATCGCTCCGATCATATCGAGCACGGCCGCGCGGATGTCGTTGTCGCTGACAACATTGGCCGCCTGTCCCGAGCCACTGGCCGCGCCTCCGCGCCGCTCCGAGAAGAGGACACGCTCCCGATCATTATGGGCCGACAGGTACGCCTTGATGGCCCCCGATGTGGTGACCTTCTTTTCCATATTGGGGTCCCTCTGGGACTCGGTGGCCGACAGAAGCTCCACGGCCTTGGACACCCCGTCCTCGTCATCACGGGCGTCCGGGCTGCCGCTGCGTTATGCACCTACGCCGCCCACCTCCTCCTCCACATCCGTACTCGCACCGCCTGGGATCGCGGGCCCCGAAGTCGCAGGGGTACTGCCCTGTGCCAACGGCGCTTGGTCCCCCCCCCCGCAGACAGGCGCCACCGGGATGCCGACAGTAGGCGTGGAAGGGGTCACCAGAAACACCACTGGCTCCCTCCCGGTGGATTCCGTGGCGAAAGCCGACGTCTGGAATGTGGCACGAGCCAGGGCGTAGAGTTCCGACCTGCCAATCTTGATAAGGTAGTCTTCCCGCTGGCTGGCACAACTCCCAGTGCGGAAACGGTCTTTGTGGTCCGCCACGAGTTGCGTACGGGTGTCCTTGAGCTATCGGTCTAGCGCGGTAGTTCGCCTCATGCGCGCCACAGGGCGGTTTTCGGCGGGCGTGGCCGCGACAAAGTCCGCGATTACCTCCTCGATCGTGCGGCGGCTTTTCTCACCCGTCCGGCTGCCGCGGGTGCTAGCCCAGTGGGTGGGCGCGACAGTGAGAAAGAGTTTGAGCTCGCCGGCGGCCCAGTTTGGAGCGCGCGGCGTGGGAGGCTCGGAGGTCTTGCGCTTGCCCGAGCCCTTGCTCTTGGTCGTGCTCTTGTTCTTTCCACTGCCCGAGGCGGTCACACCCAAAGAGTTGGGCTCCACCGGGGAAGTAGGGGTCGTCGGGGCGGCGGATGAGGAGGCCACGGCACCAAGATGCGGATGAGGGACGGGCGAGTATAGTGGAAAGATGATGCAGTGGAGGGGGCGTTGGGCTGTTGCCGGGGGTGCGGTGCGGCTGTCGTGGTGGTCGAAGTAGGAGCGCTATCCAGACCAAAGGCAGCCCGGCGGGGCCTTTTGACGAAGGGCACACTTCAATTTACAAGAAAGAAGGGAGGCGGTCGGGTCAGGGACCCAGCTTATCAGGCCACTCACAAGGTGGTTGCGGTGAGGGGGCGAGTTGGGGGAAATAATTGCGGGCTCGTCAGGAGACACACAAGTGGACAGTCGGCGACGCGCGCGCGGTCGGGAAGGCTGCCGGTCGGGTGGCGGGAAACGCGAGAGCGGATCCGCCGTTTCGAGGCGAAACAGAATTGCGAGAAGTGTAAGAGCGACTATTTTGTTGGGAAAAGGATTCGCTCGCCTTTGGATTCTCACATATCGAGCCTCCCCCCAGTGCCTGGAAAAGCGGTTCACGCAAACACACGCGCGCACACAAATCGAGGGAAACTGTGATTCGTCCTCCGGTGTTGCGTTTCGTAAGAAAAGCTGACGGGAACAGCCAGAGGCAGACAGAGAAGAGTAGGCTTGGAACCCACTGGATTGGACAGGCTCAAGGTCAACCTTCGATAAACTGGATTCGGCAAGTTCGCTTGCGTGCAATCTACCGTCCTACATTGGCTCTGCTTCATCCGTCCAGGGGTTTATTCAGCCGCAGCACCTCCCCACTGCGACATGGGCGCACTGGCGCCATGGCCGCCACGCACTCTGACTGAGTCATGACTGTACGCTCCAATCAGATGGCTGTACACACCCTATAACAGGCCCGACACACACCCGGAACACACACCGTCGACAAACAGTCCTTGGCGTGGAGGATGCCCCTGGAGCGCAATTGAAACGAAGTACTTGCTATTAAAATGGCACGCCCCAATAACGCCCTTACAGTTCCGGTCTTGAGAGGCGTGAAACGCCCAGAACACGCGAAATTGCATGCCCCAGGTGTGCATTTTTGCACACCCCAGGCGTGCTGCACAACCCTAGTGCTGTGAAGCGACAGATTCGGCGTTGTCCGCCTTGGTGTCAACCTCGCGAACGGCATGATGGGGGGCGCCTTGGCGTTGGCCACTGACGCGTCGCGGTGGTGGATTGCGGCCACTCTTGTCGTCCGATTGGCTGAATGGGCGCCACTGGCGGTGGACCGGGTGGCGCCACGTTGCGATCGTGATGTGCTCTTTCGTGCCAACCATCACTGGTAGGACCCGTTGTCGTCTTGATGTTTGACCCGGCGCCTACGTAGTGGCGTCGGACGGCCTTGGTCGCTTTTAGAGCGGCAGGCCTTCGCTTTGTTGTTGTCCCCCGGGCGTGTGGACGCCGGTGCCCTTGTGGAGGCCGCGTGGGCGCCCGTCTGGGACCCCCTACCGCACCTTTGGGGACGCCTGGAGGGCGGTTGGGGACCGGGGGGGGTGGCCGTGCAGGGTAGATAAGAAGGGCCGCCGGCACCGGCTAGCGGGCGGTGGCCTCCTGCTCATCAGACTAGACTGCGTAAAGACACCACACCCGGGTTGGGTGTGCATGCTTGGCGGAGGGCGTCGTCGCCCGCTGTTGTGTCTGCTCTTCCTGTCCCTGATTTTCGACAGTGCACCCACGCTTTAAGGAGCACTGCGCTGGTAGCCGAGCGCGGGCACGTCCATGTGCGAATGAGTGCAGAACTATTAGTGTAATTATCCTCTGATCAAAATCCCGATAGTATGATCCAGGTTGTACGACTAATCTTCTGTACTATGAGCCGCACAAAACTGTGCCATGACCTACAGGATACAGGGCCGCCCACTCGAAGGCTGTCACAGAGGACATTGTTTGAAGTTTGTCCCAGAGGACAACTTTCGAGTAAGTCCGGGGCAGGTAGCCCATCCTACTGACTCCTGCAAACGGCCTCTTTTCCTGGGCGCCATTGTATTTCACGCCCCCCAACTCGTATTGTCATGCCCGATCGTCGTGAAAAATCGTACCACTCTACTGGGGTGTCCTGCGGATCACTGAGGACTACTCTGGCCTAAACGTTGTACCCAGATCCTGAAAGTGCCTCTGTCGTGACGCCGCCCCCACTGGCCTCTCACCAGCCCGTCGAATACGCAGGCTAAATTTCACGCTCTCAGTGCTGGTGGTATCGTGGCTGGCCGGTGGTGGGATTCGGGGGGATTCCCCATCATGTAGCCTCGCTGGATCACCAATGTAGCCTCACCAGATGGAGAGAGAACTTTAGTGCATGAGACGATTCAATGCCTCGGTGCAAGGCCTGGACAGGTCAGGGCACTAATGAACTCCCGCTGTTCATCGCTGGATTGCCTTAATGCTCTCTGCACGCTACGTGGCCCTCACTGAACCCGCAGTGAAGCCCCGGGTCAGATCTCACCGTGACGACAACACCAGCTTGCAAGGCCCGTGTCATGCGGACGCCTCCTCCGCCAACACCATGCCCCCCCCCCCTGGGCCCCGCGCCCACCTCAGCGTGTCGGGCATAGCCGCTCTGCGCCCTTTCCCGCTTTCCCCCGCCCCTCCCCATCCCAGCACATGCGGCATAGCTGTTTAGTGTCCTTGCCCCCTTTCCCTTTCCTCGGCCCCTCCAGACCCCAGCGCAAGTGGTATAGCTGTTCACGGACCTTTCCCCCTATCCATTTCCCCGTCAATCCCACTTAACAACCGTCTTCACAGAAGCACTTTGCACGCCGTCCTTCTCGTCCTCACCCCCCCCCTGGTCCTCCTATCCCCACATACACTCTCTACCAACAAATGAACTCACAAAGAAGCGCGTCGTCCTGAGCTCCTCCGCAGAGCTCGGCACGTCTGTGGGTATCATTAACACGCCGTGGCGCTGGCTGAGATCGTCTCAGTCATACACTACGGCCAACCATCCCTTGACGTCATCTGACCTTTTTACGTCCATGCACGCCGCACTGCCCTCTGCGACGTCGCACTGCAGCCGCTTGAACCCGTACTTCGTCAGTACACACCCTGTTGGAGAGACGGACTGGTCGGCCCGTTTCGCGACCAGCCGCTGCCAGCCGCGTGCCCTGGTGTTTTCCACAACCATTGCCTGCCCGTCCCTCAGTACAGCGTCTTTCACCCGGTACATCAGCCATTCGAACGAAGAAGTCCCGTGGAAAGAAGGGGCGCACCGGACCGTGTACTGCCTGCGGCCACACCGTGGGAACGAGGGACTGCTGTAGTAGAGGGTGTTACTACTACAGAAGGGCGTCGTCTTGTCGCAGGATAGCGTCTCATATAGCACGGGCAGACCACGTCTCTGCTCGATCTCTGCTCTGCTGTGAAGCGCCGCCGCCAATCCGGTAATCCCGCGGCTCTCGGCCAGCTTGGCCAACGGCCTTCTCCCAATATACCGTCGCCTCCGCGAACTGGCCCCTTTTGCGCTTGGTCAGCTCGTAGGCGGCCTTGATGTGTTTCTGCAGCGCCTGATTGTACGCGCTGCTGCCGTTGTGGAGCTTTATTCGCATGCGGAACTCTTCCAATTTGTCCACAGAGAGGCTGTGCAGCTTGGTAGTATGGGACAGTCCCAGTAGGGGCTGGAGCACATCAACGACCGACAAGTGGGTCCTCTAAGACAAGATGACAGCCTCGGAGGAGATAATCCCGCCGCCTGTGCACTGCGCAGGAAAGAGAGAGTTCTTAACAATCACCAGCTCACAGACAGCCCCCGTCAACGCCCGGTGCTTTTCCTCGTTGCCTGGAGCTCCCGCCACGCCGACGACACCATACTGTAAGACAAGCACAGCGCGTCGGTGCTCGCTACCCGTCGAGGTGGCTTGGAGCGTTGCTTCAGTAACAGTAATGCTGACCCCCAAAAAACGATTGGCCGTTGCAGAGCGGTCGCAATCTTCATGCAGCATACGTGACTCGACCGGCGGCGGGCGATGTGCTGTGCCCGCCGCTGCCACCGATGGCCCCGAAGCCTCCTGCGCCGACGCTCCCGCCACCCCCCCATCCGATATAATCGGAAGAGGCCTTTGTTGCTCCCGCAGAGCCATCTACACTTGCATGTTCACAAACACCTGGGTCGTTGTAGTAGGTCGACTGCCCTCGCGAAACGTAGAATTACGCCACAGGACAGTGATCATATTGTGCATGATCGGGACTGAACCACCGGTGATCACGATGTCAGATATGAAGAACGACCGGATAGGGCGTAGCTTCACGTGTGAGTGCGAGGTCATCACAGCGTATAAGCGCTCAAAGTCTTTTTTCACCGCCTCTTGGAGACGATTGAACGATATCTCCCTGGCCGTGACAGGGATGGAGTACGGCGCAGCGAAGAAGGGATACTTCGGGTAGATGCCATCCAAGAGGCAGTAGGTAATGGTGCGGGCGCGGAAGTTAATGGACAGAGGGGAAGCAGGAGACCATTCACCCGCGCATACTTCAGAAAAAAGAAGCGAAATGTCCAAAGCATTCAAGTCGTTCACAGAACAGGGAGCTCCCAAAATGAAATGATAGATGCAGAGGTCCTCGTAGAAACTTGTGTCCATTACCATTGTACGGGCACGGCGGCTCTGGTACGCTCCCGAATGCCTCTTGAGGTAGGACGCCCACTGCCAATGCGAGCATTCGATTGACAAAATGCGACCAGGGAGGTCCCAGTCCTCGTTGCGCCCCGGGATTGTGGGATGAATGGCGTTGGTTAACTAACCAGTAAATGGCGACCGACCGTAGACGCGCGATAAAGCGAACACTATCGCCTTAAAGGCGAGGAAGAAGAACCTTTGTTCGTGCAACATCCGATGGGGAGCCGGGGGTGCCGACGACGGCGAGCCCCGGTCCCATGGTGTTTTTATTTTCAGACGGTAAAGGGGCGGGGTCGATCGACCGAGCGATCATAAAAATCGAATAACCACCAAAATAGAGACGATAAAAGAAAGGACAGATATACAAGACGGAAGTAACCTCCCAAAGAGCGAGCCACAAGTCAGTTCAATCCTCCACGTGAATACTGACCAGTCAGGGGGGCTACCGGGCCCAATATCCGAATATTAAGGAGATATGCTACATACCCCTGTAATGAGATTCGAGCCGACCCGGCGAGTGGGCGCAGATCGACTGATCCGCCACCACGAACGCCACAGGTGGCAACCAATCGGGGCGTTGCGTAACGACGCGCGAAGGGGTGTGTGGGCGTTACGCCATGACCGTCGCCTGCAAAGGGGATCGGGGAGACCCCTGACACTCTCGCGCGAGGCGGGGCGATGGAGCCCGCGGCCCGAACGGTCGCGAGCGGCTCAGAATGGCCGATGCGTGCCGGGGGCCAGGGGGCGCGAGTGGGCAGCCTCTGGGCACCCACAGGGCGGCCGTGGCCGCGCAGGCACCAGATCGGCCCCTACGGGGGAGGGGCCGGGCATGCGTGCCGCAGAGGGCACGGCCAGGGGCAGCTGGGCGGGCCTCTGGGCTCGCCCCATGGTACATATACCGGGGGGTTGGTGGACGGCGAGCGCCTGTCCAGTTCCTCATGCCATTAGGCGTCCGGGTTGAGTAGCCCAGTTGGGCAGGTTGCGGTGGCCTGCGCTTGCGCACTTTGTTGACCTCTGGGTCCCTCGTCCGCCGTGCCCCAACCGTCGCGAGGCGAGGCTGTCACGGCCTTGCCCTCGGCGGGGGGGGG
>Ga0209093_1000654_pt1 | contig 19237 bp, 8 predicted proteins | sample SidtaG_4_FD_187450 | JGI IMG/M metagenome (GOLD analysis project Ga0209093, IMG submission 187450) | Marine algal microbial communities from Sidmouth, United Kingdom - Sidmouth_Male1 metaG (SPAdes) (version 2) | ecosystem: Host-associated > Algae > Red algae > Unclassified | place: Sidmouth... | reverse complement strand
CCGCCCCCCCCGCGCCCCCCCAGCCTCACCTCCGCAGCTCCTTTGGGCAAAAAGCGTTGCCCGCCGGCAAGTCCTTGGCCGCAATCCCCGTATTGTCGAGCAGCAGCTGCCGCATCGTGACGCGGTCGCCGTCCAGGGCGGCCAGCTCTGACGGCACGGCGGCGCGGAGCTCCTTGGGCCACCGCACATTCTTGTAAAAGAAGCGGTCGCCGTCGCGGAGGCGCGCAAACTCGTCGGTGAGGGCCGTGTGGAGGAGCTCCCCCACCGCCGAGCCCGCCACCGCGTCTTCCGCGAGCATGCCGATAAAGGCGTCGACATTGTCGACGCGCCCGCCATACAGCGCGTCCATGCGGTCCGCCAAGTCCGCGTCCGCCGTGATCGCCGCAAAGGACGGCTTGCGGGGCAGACCGTACGCCGCCCGCGCCGCGTTGTAGTCGGGGATGGCGTGGTCCCGCGCCCGCTGCAAGTTGAGGGCGACCAAATCAAAGCCCCCCTCCCCGGGGACGTCGGTGAAGAGAAAGTTGCGGAGGCCGTCAACGACTGACAGGTCGAGCGCCGACGCGCGCGTGTTGGCGCTGCCGCGGAGGAACGGGTCGGGGCCCGTTTCTTCAAAAAAGGACGGGTTGAAGAGGCCCTTTTTGAGCGACACCGCGCCGCCAGCGAGGGGCTCATTGCCGGGCCCGAGCCGCGTAATCTCCTTGTTGACGAGCGTGTGGCCGAGGCGAAAGGCGGCGGTCGTGAAAAAGGCCGACAGCGTCGCGTCCACCTCCTTCTTGTAACCCGTATAGGCGGGCAGCCCGTCGGTGCCGAGGAGGCACGGCAGCCACTCATTGTAGGTGACTTGTTGGAGTTTGGCGGCGACGAGCATGCGCGCCGACTCAAACACCTTGACATCGTCCCAGTCGGGGCGCGCCGCGCCCACCGCGTCGGCGAGGCGGTTGTGCTCGCGCGCAAACACGTGGTGCATGGCGAGCAACACCACATTCTCGTTGGAGCGCACGTCGCCCGACACGAAAAACTCGGGGCCCGACGAGGGCGAGTTTTCCACCGTCAACCCGAGGTCCGCCACCCGGTTTTTCGGCAGCAGCTGCGCGTCGCCCATGAGGCGCAGGCGCCCCGCGCGCTTTTCCCGCAAGCAGTGCCACCGGTACCCGTCCGACCCGTACAAGACGCTGCCGTCGAGGTAGCTGGTCAGCCGGTTGGGCTGCGACCGCACCGCCGTCGTCGACCCGTGCCGCCGCTCATACACGGAGCGGGTCATCTTGAGGCGCGTCCCCGCGGCGCGCACCTTAAAGTAGAGGTAATCATCCTTGTCCACGGGGATGTCGAGCGCCTCGTTAAAGAGCAGGTTGGATTTGGCATTGCCCGTCGGCGTGTGGCCGACATCGTGGTCGAGCAGCTGCCCGAAAAAAGTCAGCAACTCGGTGTGGCGGTGCCGGTTGCCCGCAGCGCTGCCATTGCGCTCCCCACACATGGCGTTGCTCACTTCCCGTGCGGACGGGCGGTCGGCGCCCGACGGGGCCGACTTGCCGTCGGCATAGGCGGGGTCGAGCCCCCGGCCGAGCCGCCGCAGCGCCGCATTGGTGGACCCCCACCTCGGCTGCCGCTCATTGTTGCACAAGCCCGACCGGTGGCGCACCGTATCCGAGCAAAAGACGGTGCCCTCCACGCCCGCAATGTTGACCACCATATCGTCCACGAGGCCAATGAGGAAGCCGTGCACCCACTCCGCCTCCTCATCGTCCTTGCGCGCAATGCGGGCGGGCGCGCGCACGCCCGCGCGCAGGCGCGAGTGCCACACAAAGGGGATGTGGAGGGCCATCTTGACGTAAAACTTGGCGCCGACGAGGTCGTGCCCGTCAAACGCGTCGGCCGAGTGCGCCGTGACAGACCATTCGACGCGGCGCTTCCAGGTGCTCGCCTTGTCGGGCATGATCGTCACCGACGCGTTGGACGGCATGGTGTAGGTCCACTCCGTGCCCGCCGTGCCACCCTTTCCCGTCGTTGACCACGCCATGTCGCCGAGCACCATGCCGGGGCCGTCCGACCCCGATAGGCGGCCAAAGGCGGAAAAGGAAAAGCCACGGATGGGCATCTCCGTTTCGTGGTCCCAAAACCGATCCGCCGACGGACCCGCCGCGGCGGGGCGCGCGACCGCCGCGGCCACGCCCACGAGGACCGCGAGCGTGAGGGCGACGCGCGACACGGCGCCGACGCGCCGAGTGCCGCGGCGGGACCGCGGCGGCCGCCCTATCCTCTCCGCCTCTGCCGCCGCCACGCGTGTCACCGAACCCTCCGCCGTCGCCGTCGCCGCCGCCGTCGCCGCTGCCGCCGCCGCCGCCGCCGCCTCGACCGCAAGCGTCACCGCCGCCCGCCCCGCTCGTGGCCGCTGCGCGCCGTCGGCGCCGCACCCCGTGCACCTCCCCGCCGCCCGCTCCGCCGCTGCCGCCGCGGGGGCCGTCGCGGCCGCCCCTGCGGCCACATGCCGGTCCATTCCGGCGTCGTGGTCGTCGGCACCCCCGCTGCGCGGCGAGGCGTCCCACTCCCCCCCAACCGCCACCAACGTCCCCCTCGTCGTCTCTGTCACCGTTGTTGCCGTCACCTCGGTCCGCGCGTGTCTGCCCGTCGAGTGATCGAGCCCCCCGCGCCCACCCTGGTGTGATCGTCGCGTCGCGTCCGCGTCTAGACGGCGGGGCCGTGCGCGGGCGGGCCAGGTCAGTCGCGGCGCCCGCGTCGGTCGCCAAGAAAGCCCCCTCGGCGGCCGGCACCAGCGTGTGTGTGCAGGCGCTGGCCGCCCCTCTGCGTGCCGCCCGCGGCGGCGTATATACCCACACCCACCTTCCGCTCCTCCCCGGCGGCCGTGGCACGTCGAGGTGCCCACCAAACGACCTACAACGTGGTGCCTGCAGACGCGAGCCGCTGAGCGTGCGGCCCAGGCGGGGTGCCACGGCGCCACGCCGCGGCTCGTAGCCTCGCCCGACAGCAGCTCACGCCTGAGAAAGGGTAGGGGAGACAGGAAGAGCGGGGGTCAGGGGGGGGTGCCCGCGTCCCACGCACGTCCCCCGCCCGTGAGTCCGCCCGTTCCACCCGCCGCACAGGCACGTGCCACGGGCACGCGCGGGTGCTGAGAGCGGGGAGCGCCCCCCGGGGGTCTGAGAAACCGAGTGGCGTCCGTCGGAACTGGCCAGGCGGGAGAAGCGCCGCCGCTGTCGTGGCGGCTTCAGGGGGTCGCAGCGGCGCTGGGGGTCCCTAGTGGCTGTGGCCGCCGCCGCCGCCGCCGCCGCCGCCGCCGCCGTCCACCCCGCCCCGCGAGTCATTGGGAAGCAGGCGAGGCGTGCACGCGTGGGCAGCGGGGTGACGAGGGGTGGACCAGACACTGCCGCTACCGCCGCCGCGGCAGCGGGCCGTGCGCGGCTGCCGGCGGTCGACGCTCAACAGGCGCCACACCTCCCAGTTGGCACGCAGTCAGGCCCGGCTGTCAGACCTTGCCTAGCAGGGTGCCGTCGGTCGACGACAGGACCAGCCGCCTGCGGGCAGCCGCTCTTTCTTGGTGGCTCTGGCACGAGGTCAGTGTGTGTAAAGCCCGCTGGAAGGGGCACGGGCCCTGTGCTGGCACCCCCGACACCACGCAGCGGACAGTTCAACGCCCCCAATGCCACCAGCAGGCCGACCCACCGACCCTGCCACCCACTGTCGAACGTGCTGATGGGCCGCTGCCACCCCCTCTGTCCTCCGCGCGCCACGGCCGAGTCGGAGGAGGACCTAGACAGGTGTACGCAAAGGTCCCCTTGCTTGCAGCCTAGATTGCGGTGTGGGCGGCGGTTGGGGCAGCCGAGCTTGGCCGGAAGCGTCGGGCCCAAAGCCAACTCGGCGCCAATGCCACATGCAATCCGCATCTGTGCACCGGCGATGGCCCGCCCGGGTCGACCCCGCTGCGGCCGGGCGCGCACGGCCACAGCCGCTCGACCGCCACCCTACAGAGGCGCTGATGAGGGAGTCAGCAGCGCCCCCGGGCGGAATACAGCGGTGCCGGGACGGTTGAGCGGCAGGGGTGATGGCGGGAGTCGAGGGGGTCGGCGAATGTTTGGAGCGACGAGCGGTGGTGGGTGCCACCTCTGTCCGACCAGTGCAGCAAAGTTGGACGGACCTCGCGGCAGGATCTGGTGTGCCGCACGGGTGCAACTCTGAAGCCCACCGTCAGAAAAATCGACACGCCGAACGGGAGTCGCTCCCGTTCACCTCCCATTCACCTTCCGTTTGGGCTGGTCATCCCGAACGGGAGTGACTCCCGTGCTAAACAAGTTCGGGTGCAAGGTCCCCATCAAGGTCCCGATCACGAGGCATTGGTCTCGTGATTCCGTCCATGGGCTTATATATGGTAACGCAGCCGGAGATAAGGACGGACAGCATGCGTCATCAGTCTTTTCGTCAGCAGGTGCAATTGTTTATGCATAGGCTGCCCTGGCGGGTGCCCAGGTTTCAGCCGCACGGGTACCGGCCCGGGTGATTGACTGCTTGGTCTGGGTAGACATCATGGCGTGCTGTGGACCTGTTTCGGACTCGCACAAAACACACTTTGTTGCGCAACTTGTCCGGAACGCGAAACGCCCGAGAAAGAAAGACGAAGAGGAGACGCGGCGCGGGACGCAGCGGAAAACAGATGACTACACATGTCGACCCGGCCCGCTCACGGGCTACGAGTAGACGCTACGAGAGCCCTACTGACCTATGAACTAGCTAGCGATGCAGAAAACAAAAGTGGCATGGCTCCCGAGCGGCTCGGGTAGCGCAAGCCAGGATGCGAGATGACCAACGAGGCACGAGACGATGCGAGTGAGAACGGACGCGTGGCCGCCAGCAGGGATGCCCGCATCCCTCAGTCAAGCTCCTCAAACACACCCTCCATGGCGTGCGCCGCGGCGGCGTGTGCGGCGGCGACGGCTGCATCGTCCAGCGGCCCAGCCGCTCCACCGTCCGAGTCCTCCTCACCATCCACACTCTCAGGCGTAGATCCAGACGCGCCAGTAGCAGCGGTCTGCAGAACGGCACCCACAGCGGGAGGCAGGCCGGCGGACGGTGGGTCGGAGGGATCGGCTCTCGTCGGCGTCAACGGGGCACGATGGGACGGGTCAGTGCACCGCGAATTGGCGCCGTCGGTGATGCGCAGCCCGTTGCTCGGGCGCCCACCTTGGCTAGCGAAAGCTTGTTGAACGACGAAGAGCTCCTCCACCCACTCAGGCCGGTGACCGCCATTGAGTATCGGCGATACCTCATCAGCTTCGTCCGAGTCTGCAGCAGGAGCAACCTTCTTTTTGAGGTGTGCACGGATCTTCATTGTCACAAAGGCCACGTGTGCCAGTAGGCAGCAGATGCCGGGATGACCGCCGGGCACAGTTGCTACCTCAGTGTAGCGGTCGAGGACGCCTGCGACGGAGAAGACCACCTCAAGGGCACGGGTGATGCCAGCACGGTAAGCAAACTCGGTGATGAAACTGTCGTTGGCCAGCATGGCCGCCGCCTCACCAGGAGAAAAGACGACCTCGACCTTTGTGCGCGTGCCGCGCACACGACGCAGGCTGCCAATGTCCTCCTCTTTGTTGACGTAGGTGCCAAATGCCGCCACCGCTTTGTTACCCAGGCCCTGGTAGAAATGGGACACGGTGCGATGCAGGTACTTGTAGGCCATCGTTTTGGATGGGCCCGAAGAAACACCAGCGCCGTCCTCGGCTTCTGCGACCGCCTCGCCTGCACCTGCCGCCTGGGAACGGCGGCCGCGCTGCGGTAGCCGCCACTTACGTTCCAGGAGCAGGTCTGCCGCGCTGGCGTCCACATCAAAACGGTCTCTGGTCCAGTTTTGAAGGTAGTCGTTCACATCGGCAATGTCGACCCATACGTCTGCTGGACCGCGCGGCGACACGAAGCTCTTGCGAAGAAATGCGACAACGTGTGGCTGGAAAACGGAAGGAGGGCAAAACCATAACAGAAAACACGGAGCGAAAGAGACAGGAGCAGGCCATCGGGTGTGAGTCAGGACTCGCACTGCGTCAACGGACACAGCGCACGGATAGCAGCTTCCCGTACCGTGAATGCATGCGATGCTGGCGCCACGATGGGGACTATCGCTCACGCCAACCGCGATGCAATAGATGAGCACCAAGAACTCACCTTCAGCTCCAAGATCCACTGCGCTTCCTGAACTTGTGCCTCCATCGTATTCGCCTCGACATTGATGGCATGCCCCTCCGCGACGGGTGCGATCGCAGTGGAAGGGCGCACGACAGAAGCCACCTCGGCGGCGCTTCGGACGCTTGTTCGGGCGAGGACGGTCGACACATCGCCCGCCATATTGATAACGGCCCTGCGCTGGTAGAAAAGAGATGATGTGAGGCGGTCAGCGAGCACAGCGACGTCGTCGACCTTCTTGGTGACCGACCGCAGTTGGCAATTCATGATTGCCACCTCCTTGCGTTGCGCAGTCACCTCTCGTCGTACACCGGCCAAGCCGGCCGACACCGTGCGAGTGAGCTCAGTCAGCTGCGTGGAGGTTGTCAAACACGCTTGCGATCGGCCTGCTGTTGTGGCAGCTGGCACAGTCGTAGCAGGACGAGCAGGCGGTGTTGCTCCAGTAGGTCCGGAAAACGCTCTACGCGTCAGTGGAAAGGCGCTTGCAGGTGCGCCCGCGTCCCGGGAGAGGCCTGTATTGCGCCCGTTGTCCGCTTGCCGTGCGTGACTCATGCCGGCGCCAGTAACCCCAGACATGGTGCCAGTGTCGTTGGCACCAGCGCCCCGAGCGGGGCCTCCCGCCTCTCCCCCGCCGCCGGCAGGTAGATCGCCACGATGTGGTGTCGTCGGGACGCCTGTAGCACGACGCGGGACAGCCCTGCTGCGGCGCTTCTTGTTGGTAGGCAGGGTTGAGTCAGAGCCGGTCATAGACTGACGTTGCGTCGTGCCTCGCCCCGCGCATGGCGTGTAGCTGTGGTCGCCTTCGACGGAGAAGCAGTTTTCTTCATCGTCTTCATCAGCATCATCAACTGGACCACGACGTGCGAACGAGCGCAAAGTGGGGAGACCAGGGGACTGCGCAGCGCCGTCGTCCACGCGCGACGGCGCGGCCGGCCCGCGACCGGGCTGCACAGGCGCAGCAGCGGACGGCCGAACCGAGGGCGTGCCAATGGTACGAGGGGCGCCCCAGCCATTGGAGGCGCCACCCACTGCCGGTGCGGCCATCAAGGGGCCAACTGCCATGCCCGACATGGCCGGTGCCGTCATTGGCGGCGCCTGGCTTCCGAGGGGAGAAACACCGTACACGTGGTTCTGCCCTTCAAATGGGGATCCGGGCGCGACCGCCGGAAGCGAAGACGACACGGGGTGAAGGAACGGGCGGGCAGCCGGACGAAGAAGCCCTGACGGACGCGCTGCTGCCATCAACGAGCCGTGGGCGGCGTCAGCGGCGGCGCTCGACGCTCCCGTCATGAAAGGCTGCGAGGCCGCACCATCGGGCGCTGCCATGCTGCCATCCTGCTGGGTCACGAACGCCAGAACATTAGTGCACGCCAAATAGTCCATCAAACCAGGCACGATGAGGGGGAAGCAGTCCAAACAGGGGGGAACGCCGCGCGCCCAACGGCACAGACGCGCCACGCCACGCAGAAGGACGCAACAGGGTACGGATGAGCAGCAGACGGTGACGGAGTGTGGGAACAGGTTCGTTAGATGGTCCGACGTGCTCTTTCGGAGCCTCTTATAGTGAGCGGCATCTGAGCAAGACGGACGTACGGCTGAGAGGCGAACATGTCGCAATTGCGCCTTCCAGGCGCCTCTCTGCCGCCGCCGAGCAGACCACACGCCACACGCGCAGAACTACAACCGCACGCTGCGAGGACAGAGAGTCTACTCGCATTCACAGCGGCAGTTGCCCACACGACCGCTACCACGCCCTCGTCAATTGCGCGTAGGTAATAGCACCACCAACACATACACTGGCCGGGACCCGCGATTCAGAACTGCCATACCTGCATGGCACCCTGGAGCAAGCTGCATGTCGAGGCTGGGTACTGGGCACATAGCGCACAACCTAACCGCCGAGGTGGATAGAGAGGGGGTGCAGGGCGGCCGCACATGTTCGTTGCAGCATAGATCTGAGTCTAAGAAGACAGACACAGTGAGGTCCAAGAGAGTTGACACGCTGTCCGGTTCCAGCCGTCAGACGTACTGATCGAAGACGGGGATGGCAATGAGGAGGGGGGGAAGGCACACCTATTGCTTCACACCACGCTCGCCAACGTACTTGGCGACCAGAAGGGAAACTGTTCGACTGCCTCAGGAGGTGCAGGTGTGGCGCCTGCCGCTCGCCCGCTGCGCCGGAGATCGGAGCATGGGGTGGCGGAACGGCAAGAAATGACGGTCCAAGTCAATGGCGCTCGTGGTGCAAGATGATGCCGACGATGCGCGTTGGCGGCGACTGTGAATACACACTTTCCATTTGAAGCAGACCGCAATTCAACTGGCACCCATGTCATTGAATGGACTGGCGCTACTACATCGCCTAGCACCATCTATTGGCTGTCGAGCAGCGGCTCGCATCCATTCGGAAAAGTAGCGCTCCTTGATTGAGAAGCCACTGGCGCCGCCCACGCTGGACTAGCGAGCGCGAATGCCACGCGGTGCGCCCAATGGCGGCTGAATTTGAGCAATACGTGGGGCCTGCGGACACAAACAATTTATCAGCGCCACAATCGGCTTTCGTGTGTGCTTTGAACGACGTCTGGGCGTTTCCTGCGCTTCACGTCCACACACTGCATCGTCTAAGTTCGTTGTCCTCGACTTTGGCTGCGCATCGTCTGCAGCGGCGCTTCCGGCGCTTTCAAGCCGCTACGGGTCGGGCGTCTCGAACGCCGACGAGGTCTCGAGATGCATCCTCTCCGTTCTTTGTGTGAGTGAGTACCTCTGGTGGCAGGCAGTGCCGAGGGGTCGCTTGAACGCGTCCTCTAATCCCACCTTGTCTCTGGGCCTCCGGGCGTTCTGGTGTCTGGGCAGACGCGCCCATGACGGTTTTTCGTTGTTCCACTAGGCCGGGGCTTTGTATGACGGGTGATGCGGGCGCTGCTCTGCGTACGTTTGGCCCTGTGGCCGGGCACATTATTCGCCCATCGTACTCCCCACAACAATTTCACGGCCATGCGCACCACCCGTGTTGAGGACGGCTCGACGATCAGTCACGCTGTGACAGGTGCGGTGGCCAGTGGCGCGAGCAGTCATGCTTCTTTCTCTGCTGCAAGTGTGTGTTCGTACAGAGCTGGGCCCGACGGGGCTGCAAGGCACACATGTGGGGCGCAGTCCAACAGCCGCTGTCGCCCATCGGACCGCTGCCGTAGCCACGGGGTGCACATCCAGCTCCCGTGCGCTGTTGCTGGTGCAGGAGCACTCCATGTGCTGTGCGCGATGTTCCTGGACGGACCCCGCACTACGCTCGTCTTTCCCCGGTTTTGAGGAGCCGCTCGTGGCGCTGTGGGGTAGGGGGGGATGCTCCGCCGCCTTGTGCCACACTGGAGGCTACGGCCATCGTCTGGTGCCAGTTGAAAGCCAGTTCGCTGCAGTTTTCGAGAGCAATGTACAGGCGCACGGGTACCGTGCTGTGACTACGTACGTCCTGTTTGGACGGCTCCTTCCATCCACGTGCCCGGAGGAGTGCTGGGCGCCCTCACAAGCCACCGCATCTCCAGGCAAGTCTGTGTACCCATATTCATGTACGCAGGGCGGGGAGTGTTCTGTGACTTTGTTGTCACCCAACCGTGCGCCGCACGTCGGTAGCGAGCTGCTGAAGCGCAGGCGCGTGCAGCGCGCAACGAGATGCGCTGCGGCCAGTTTAAAGCTCGCCACCGCGGTGCTCCTCGCCTCGGTGCGCAGCCCTGCTCATCCTCCCCCCTCACACTTCGACTGCCTGCCGCGTTTTTCCCGTGAGCCTGCTGCGGCCCGTATCCCCACCTTTGTCGTCGTATCTTCCCCAAGACAGCACCCCAGGGCGTCGCCATGTCGCTGCATCGGACCGCTGCCGCCGTCCCCATCCCGTGCCCGTTCTGTTGCTTGACGTTCACCAAGACTGTGCACCTGGCTCGCCATGTGCAGTCATCTCACAGGACCGAGAGTAGATGTGCGGCCGCTTCGGCCGCGTCCGCCGCCATGACTTGCGCGTTTTCGCGCGCGTCCCTGGCAGATATGGCGGCTGCACCCGGGCCGCCCCTGCTGGACGCGGTACCTCAAGCGAGCGCGGGGGACCTGGCCAACGTGGATGGTGCTCGATTCGCGCCACCGATCGTTGGGGGCGCTGTCGTCGACGGCATCGGCCTTCTGCCCGTTGATGACTCCAGCAATGATGGAAGTGCAATGATTGGCACTTGGCTTTTTTCTTCCGACAGCGAGGTGGAAGAAGGTGCCGCGGGCGCGCTCGGCTCCTTCCCTGGTGCCGACGCGGCTCACCTGCCTGACGCCTTACCGCCCGCTGGTGGTCTGCGGCGGCATGTTTTCTTATCGAGCACTGCCGCCAGGATTCGGTCGTACTATCTCGACATGCCTGAGACGTCTCTGTCAACGCCTGTTGTCCACTCGTCTTGGGCGAGGCGCCCGTCGCGGTTCACTACCCCGGCTATGCGAGGTGCCCTCCGCTTTGCTCTGACGGCGGGTGGGTGCGGCCTGACGCAGCGAGACCACGTGGCCTACGCTCAGTCATTGTGCGCGGTAGAGCAAGAGGCGACGCAGGGCCATGGCTCAAGGGGGATCATTTCCTCGGCATTTCCGTCCGCGCACGGCTTCCTCACGGCGGTGCGCCACGAGCAGAACCGCGTGCTGGCCACGAGACGATGGATGCATGTTCCCGTGGAGATATCGGGGAAGACGTTCAACTACTACTATCGGGACGTGTTGCAGGTTGTTCTGGACTCCCTGGCGAGCGCAGACACGGTCTCTTTCGGCGGACTGCACTCTCCGGCTGCGGAAGCGGCTGCCACGAACCCTGCAGGGTGGATCGTTCCAGATGATCACGTGCGCCGTCAGACGCTGGATTCCGACCTCTACGTTGACGAGAGTCGGGCTGTGCGCCGCATTCACGGCCAGGAAGCTCGCGTGGCGGGGGTGCAGCTGCACGCCGATGAGGCGCTTATCTCTTGGAGTGGGGCGCACTACATGTTCCCGCTCCGGATGAACGTGGTCAATGTTCTCGACAACGGTGGGCAGTGGCAGACAGTTGGATACCTGGAGCACATCCCCAAGGCGGTGTCTCGGACTGCCGCGGCGAAGCTCGTCGTGAGCGACATGCGGAACGACCTGCTTCAAAGGTGTCTGGCGGTTTCCCTGCGCGCGTTCACACGCGCCAGCGAGGATGGCGTCACTGCGCCAGTGTCAGGGTTCGGCCCCATGCTGCTTGTTCCCCGGGTGGTGGGACTTGTCGTGGACCAGGTCGAGGAGCGCAGTATCCTCGCGCTGATGGGCAACCGTTGCCGATTTTTTTGCTCTCCCTGTATGGAGGACCGATCCATGAGTGGCGGCTTGATCGGTGTTCGCGCGGTCGACCGGGACGTCACGACAACGCTGGAGGCTCAGATGGTTGCCGCTCTGGTGCGCGCTGAGGACCCGCGTGCGAGTCGCCGCCGTGCCCTTGCTCAGGAGCACAGCGCTCTGGCATTCGTACCCGCCTTGGGCGCCGTACACGGCCTGGGTACCGGTGCCCACAACTTGTATCGCATCGTTTCATTCGACCTGCTTCATGTGTGGAAGCTGGGCATCCTCCGTCTTCTCGCGCAGAGGCTGCCAGCCGCGCTGACTGGGATTTGTGGCGCCGGTGGTGCAGCCCGACTCGGCTCTGTGCAAGCCACGTTGGAGGCTCTCAACTGGCGAGGCTTCGAGCTCGGACGAAACTGCAAGGTGACGCCGTCCGCGCCAGGGTACGTTACTTTGCTTCTTTCTCGCATGAGCGCTCAGACTTATCGTGGCGTGCAAGTGTCGCACATGGATGATACGAGGTGTGCGGCCTGCTGAAGCGTGAGCTCCGAGAATGGAGACGGGAACGTTGCGTGATATCATTCACATGCACGATTGACCGTATCGCGTGCGCCCTGCAGCACGGCCGATAGAAGCACTGGGAGAAAGCAAAAGGACGCCGGGTCGCCAATGACGATCAATGGGACAAATAGGGAGCTGTAAGAGACAAGCACTGACATGCGTTGGGGTGCCATTTTCTGTTCTCACTCGCTCGTGCACGTGTATTTCCTGTCTGCAGCTGTTTTGTACCCGCGTCTGAGCCGCAAGCAACAATGACAGGACGCAGCTGGCGTCACTTCAGCGTGTTTTGGCCTTTTATGGTTTCTGGACTTGTTGGGCCGGCTGTGGAAGTGGAGCCCTCGCTGGGAGCCGTGGACGACATCTCTGTCGCGCCTACCGGCCGCCTTGCGCGCCGCCGCCGGTCTGCAGCGAGCACTCCTGGTGCATCTTCAAGCGAAGATGACGACGATGCTGCGAGTGCCTCCTCGCGATCTTCAGTGGGGGATGTCGCTGGCGCCTGGCATGATGGATGCCAGGCGGCTTCCGGCGATGACATTGCCGCACCAGACGAGGGGGGGAGCGCCCTGCCGAACGAGCAGCTCGCGCATTCAAGTGACTTCCAGGATTACTTTCCCAACATGCCTGTACACGACGCGTACCTGGAGACGTTTTGCCAAGCGGCGCGCCTGGGCGGCATGCTCTTTGGCGACAACGTCGCGGATGCGACCGCCATCACCGAGGAGACAGTCAAGGACATGGAAGAGGCGGCCATGGAGTTGGGCGTAGACTCCATTCAGACTTTGTACGGCCATGTCAACACGACGAAGCTGCACCGACTGGTCATGCACCTGGGGGACGAGCTGCGTGCGCGTGGCAACCTCTGGGAAGGAGATACTTCCGTCAACGAGAAGCTGCATGGAAGTTGCAAACGCATGTATAAGAGGAGCAACAAGCGCGGTCCGGGCGTGGCGCTACAAATGATGCGGTGCGAAGAGACGCAGTCTGCCGTCATCCGTGAGCTATGCGACGCCGATGAGGACGTCAGCGGGGGTGGGGGGCGTACCCACTCGGCGCCGAACGGGCCCGGTATCTTGAGCGACGGAGCGAGCGACGGCAGCGAGGGGGAAGGGACGGAGGGCGGGCTCCGCTCCTCACGTAACGCCCCTTCGAGCAGCTTCCCGATGGTCTCTGGATTGGGCACCGGCGGGAGCTCCTCGCGGCCCCCAACGACTACAGCACAGCTCTCCTTCAAGGGCCGCGGTCAGCGTGTTTCCATCCGGGAGCTGTGTCGCATCTCGGCTCTCGCCAGTGTCGGCACGGCGCTGCGCATGGGAGACCAGGACTGGGTCACGCAGCACCGGACGATGCGCATTGTCGCTCGCTTCGAATGGGGCGCGCCACCGGTTGTCCAGCACCTGCGTGCGGCGGACAGCTTCTTTGGGAAGCCATGCTTCTCGTTCGTTCGCTACGAGGATTCTGCGGGTCACTTGCGTTGGGGCCGCATGCGTATCATCCTGCGCTCGCTGGGGGACAACCGGCGCAGCTGTGCCATTGTGCAGCGCCTGCGCCGTGCGACGGCACGTCCCGGTTGTGTTCTCACGAGGTACGGCTGCGTCCGTCTCGCATGGGATTTTGACGACGGCCACTCCTCCCACCCCGCTTTGGAGTTGGTGGATGCCGGTCGTGTTCTCCGCGCGGAGGACGTGCAGGTCGACTGGTATGACCTCAGCGACAGGCTTGGCCTCCGCGCAACTCCAAGCAACAAGCAGAACTCAGCTGCCGAGCGCCGCGCGTCGCGTTTTTTTACAAACGTGTTCTACCCCTGGACGAGCCGTGAGCAGCAGCCCGGGTTGTAAGGCGTCCAGGGCGTGCTGTGATGCGATGGGAGTGTGAGGCATATTGCTACGAGGGTGAGTGGGTACTGTTACGCCTGCAGCACTCGTGCTCGTCTGGTTGCGGTGTCGGGGTCTATTTGCGCGTTGTTAGTACATTTCCCTTGTTGTAGCTTTGTCAAGCTTCGTACGAGCGGCTTGTTCTGTTATCGCACACAGTCAAGCCAGATGATGAACGCATTGCCATCGCGCGTATGTCTTCATCGGTCTTTCTTCTGGGCCAATGTGAAGGGACAACGTGAGGGGCCCACTGCTGCCCAGAAATGTTGTCGCTCACTTGTCTCCACACTGCCCCACCAGCGGTCCGCTTCACACAGCGTGGCGTACACGGGTCGCACACGTCGAATGCCCTGGCCGACCAAGGTCGAGCGCCCGTCACTAGTGCATGCTGAGAGGGACGCCTGCACGCTGCGAGTTGGCTTTTGTCGTGCATCTAGCACGACGGCGCAGAACTGTACGAATTGGTCGTACTTGCAGCCGGGTACGCTCAATGACGTCCCCGATGGCAGCCAAGATGCTGCACTTGCGGCCCCATCATCAGGCGACGCGGTATGTTTGTCACTATTACGCTCGGATGGACGACTTCAATCACTTTAGCGGTCCCATTGGTCCATGTTAAGAAATCTCTCGTGGCTTCCATCGAGACTGGTCCTGTGCTCGACACGTGCAATCATCAGAGCCTTGCATGAAATGCCCCGAACGGGAGTGGGTACCGTTCGCCCTTTCGTTCACGAACGGGTGTGTGAACGGGAGTCGCTCCCGTTCGGTTGCCATCTGAACGGGACTCTCGTTCGGACTCCCGTTCTAAACGCAGTCTTTGTGACGACTGTGACAACGCTGCCCTCTGACGTCCACCAGGGTTGGCGGGAGGTGGTCGTGGGGGGCGGTCTCGGTTCACAGTTATTTTGGCGCCCCCCCTGGGTGGCGGCTGCACGAAGGGTGTGCCCTGTGGCGCCAGACCTCACTTCCCCCCCCCCACCCCGCGTGGGCGCGCCTGTCCGCACTGGTGCCCCTTTTTAGTGCCGACACCGAAGCAGATTGCCCGGTGCGACCGCCGGGAAAGCCATCCGACCGCCGCGTATCTTCCAGTGGCTCACGAGAGAGTGACCCACGGACCAACGCAACCAGGGGGTCCATCCGATGGCGGGAGGGGGGACACGACTGGTGTGGGCGCCAGCGCTGGGTGAAGCGACGTGCGGCGACAATGGGGATGCCTGCCAGAGACAGAGGGGAGGGCAAAGCGGCGCGACCGTGTGTCTTGAGCCGTCTGGCGGGCAGGCGCAAGCAGCAGCAACACGCGAGGCCAGGTGTAAACTCTCGACCGCTCCACCCGGCTTAAGGTGGCGCCGCTACAGGCGGCCCGACGCTCCCGATTTCTTCCAAACCGTCGGCTGAAGGGTTCCGGCCAGGCTGAGCGGCGGACAGAGCGCTTCTGTGGCCTTGCACGAAGCGTATCCCCAGCCTCAGAGGCCGCGTCGGTTCCACGCGCTGCTGCCGGTCGACCGCTTCTGTAAATGGATGACCGACGCGGGCTGTGGCAGAGTCAGGCTGCATCGTCATTGAAAACGCGGATGAGATCGCACGCCGCTGCGTAGTCGGGGCCGACCCGGGGTCCACGCACCAGACTGATCCATCGCCGGCCACAACGGGTGGTGCGCTTGCGCCCGGCGGCGGCGAGCCGCGCCGACAGCAATGGAGTCGGCGGGTGGAGTCGGCGGGTGGAAGCGGCTCACCCTGACATCGATCGGTCCCACGTTGCGCGGCGACCGCGTCACGGCCTAGGTGCGGTGGTTGGGGGGCTCACGCCGAGGCCCTCGATACAGTGCCGCGCCACGCTGTCTGCCGCGGCCGGCGGTGTGGGAGCAAGACTTTCATTGGGCGCCCCTCACAACAGGTGTGTTCGCGAGATTGCTTTCCAGTCGATTGTCCGTCGATGCGGGCAACGAGACAGACGAAGTCGTGTTGAAACTCGCCCGTTGCTATGTTTCTAGCCATTCAGTGAGTTCCCGTTGCCAGGTGGGACTGACATGAATTTTTAAGTGTAGTTTTCCATGTGAGTCCCGCTTGAGGACTGCCTGTACTTTCTTCGGGACCAACACTACGGTCACAAGAGCAGCCGAATCCAAAGAATACATTGCTATTTTCTCGAATATTGGGCGACTCGAACAGGAACAGAACAGCTCTGTGACCTATATAGCCTGCCTTGATCTGTCTATAGAATAGACCGGTCAGGAATAGAAACACATTAGTGCGTAGTTCACCGGGACAAGTCGACCTCGACACAAGCCTGAGGTCGGCAGAAGAGAAGGAGGAGGAGAGGAGTGCCAACAGCGAAGCGAACGCCAGCCGCCGAGTGCCCTTGGCGAAGCAACCGCCGTGGAGCCGAATGCTGACTCGTCCGTACGTGCCTTCGTGTCCCTGTTGCCAACCCAACAACTGCCGCAGCACTGTGCATAGTGTCAGAGAAAGAAAAAAAAAATCCTTTCCTACGTCCCCCTTCATCGCCGCCGCCCCGTCGGCGGTGATGGCGCAGCGGTCACCCCCCCCCCACCGGGGGCGCCCCCCCCCGCCGTCTCGTGGGGCGTCCAGCGGATGCACGCCGGGTCGCAGGGTAGCCCGCGGGAGCCCATCTTGAGGTTGGCCACCCGCCGCAGCTCAATCACGTGTTGGCCCTCATAGTACTGGATGACGCCGAGCACCTGCAGCGTCGACACAATGTCGTCCGTCTTCATCATGGTCCGCGCCGAGATGTCCGCCACCGACAGCGCGGCGCTCGACTCGGCGCGCAGCAAGTCGACGAGCACCTGCGACCAGTAGGAGCGGTAGCCGAGCAAGCCGAGGTCCGACAGCGGCTTTTCCGGGGAGCCGACCTTGCCCTCCAGCTTGGACAGCTCGTACGAAAAGGCAATGAGGAACTTGCCATACCCCTTGCGCTGGTACGGCGGCAGCGTGAGGATGCACGCCACGTTGTAGTCCTCCTCGCTGTGTTTCTCCTTGGAAAAGTAGCCGACGAGGTGCGCGCCGCGCGCGTCGACCTCGCACATGATGTAAAACCAAAACGGGTCGACGTCATAGTAGAGCGTCTTGTGGTCGAGGAAGAGCTTGGCAATGTAACACAAGTTTTGCGCGTACACCCGGTTGGACGCGCCGTCCACCTCAAACACCGACACGCCGGCGCGGCGGTAAATCTCCACGCCGGGGGGGTGGCGCAGCGCGCAGCGCGCCGCGTGCCGCGCGAGCGCCGCGGGCGTGCGGCTAAACGAGAGGCAAAACTCGCACACGTAGAGCGTCGAGTAGGTGGCATACTCGGCGGGGAAGGGCGAGTAGTACCACGTGTCGATGCGCCACCGCCCGAGCTGCAGCGTCTGCACGTTTTTGACCTTGGTCGCCTCCTCGTGCTCCCGCTCCTCGGCCGTTTTTTCGTCCCGGCCGCCGCGGCCAGCGCCGCCGCCGGCGCCCGTCGCGGGGGCGGCCGCCCCCGCCCCCGCCGCGCCGGCCTTGGCCGCCGCCGCCCGCCCGCGGCGGCCGCCGCCGCCGCCGCCGCCGCCGCCGCCGCCGCCGCCCGCCGACGCGCCCCCGTCGGCCCCATCCGCGGGCGGCGACGCGCTGCGCGCGTAGCGGCTGTTGCGCCGCCGCGTGCGGTCGCCGCCGCCCGCCGCGGCGGCGCCGCGGCCGCCACGGCCGCCGCCCCCGTCGCTGTCGGCGGGGCGGGCGCCCCCCCCCCCGCCGCGCGGCCCGCCGCGCTTGCCCGCCACCGGCCGCCGCCGGCGGAGGGCGTCGAGGTCAAAGCGGGGGAGCTCCACCCACTCGTCCAGCCGCCGGTTAAAGCCCGCATAGTGCACATAGTACTCAAAGTCGGGGGTGCCGGGCTTGAGCCGCCGCTCAATCACCTTGGCCTCGTGCACCTCGTCGCCCCGCCACGTGCACGGCACGACCGTGCCAATGGCCAGGGGGAGGACCACCTCGGCGAGGGGGGGGGACTCCCCGCCACCGCCGCCGCCGCCACCGCCGCCACCGCCGCCGCCGCCGCCGCCGCCGCCGCCGCCGCCACCGCCACCGCCGCCGTCGCCGTCGCCATTGGCCGCCGACCCGTTGCGCGCGGGCGGCGTGCCGGGGGGCGAAGCGGGCGACGCGCCGTCATAGGCGCCCCCGTCGCGCTCCCGCCCGCCGCGGCCGCCCTTGGACGGGAGTGGGGGGCGGCCGGCGCGGGAGCGGCGCCCGTCGCCGTCGCCATTGTCAAGGTCGACGGCGGCCGCCGCCGCCGCCGTCCGCCCGCGGCCGCGGCCCGTGTTGGCCCGCCGGTGGCCGCCGCGGCCGCCACTGCCGCCGTCGGCGGCGGCCGCCGCGGCGGCGGCGGCGGCGGCGGCGGCGGCGGCGGCGGTCGCACGCGCGCCGCCGCGGCCTCGACCGCTTCGACCGTCTTTGCCGCCCGGGGAGGAGCGACCGGCGCCGCGGGGTCGGCCGGCGGCAGCCGCGCGCGCCCGGCCGCCGCCGCGGCCGCCCTCCTCGTCGCCTTCATCGTCGGCAGAGGCGTCTCGCCCGGCCGCGCCGCCGCGGCGGCGGCCAGTGGCGGGGCGCCCTGCCGCAGATGGGCGGCTGGGTGGCCGCCGCCCGCCCCGGCTGGGTCCGCCGACACCCCGCTTTCGGTGGTCCGGCGCATCGTCCGCGTCGTCGTTTGCTTCCTCGTCATCGTGATCGTCGTCCTCCTCTTCCTCCTCTTCCTCCTCCTCGTCATCATCGTCGACGTCCATGACATCCGCAGACGGCTGCGACTTGCGGCCACGGGAGCCACGCCCCCCCGACCCCCCGCGCCTGCCGCCGTCCTCTTCGTCTGGTGCATCAATATCCTCGTCTTCCTCATCGTCGTCCTCCTCCTCGTGCACCCTCAGCCGAAAGCCCCGGCCGGGACCTCGCCGTCTTGGCGATGACGGCGGGCTCGACGACTTTGTGTGCCGCGAAGAGGACGAGCGGTCGCCGTCGCCGTCGCCGTCGCCATCGCCATCGTCGTCCCCAGCGTCGTCACCATCGTCATCGTCACCCTCTGCGTCTTCGCCGTCGCCGTCATCGCCCTCGTCCATGCGCGAAGATGACTCGCCGCCCGACGAGTCGAGCTCATTAGAATCACGCTTCCCCTCTGAGCCGACCGCAGAGGAGGAGCCAGCGTCGGTCGCGTCCGACGCCTCTGCCGACGAGGTCGACTCCGCATCGGACGGGTCGGAAGCAGCAGTGGAAGATGACTGCAGGTACGCGGCGGCCCGGGCAGGCATGGCGGAATACCGGGTACACGGGGGGGGGGGGGGGCCGGGGGAAAA
>Ga0209093_1000653_pt1 | contig 19241 bp, 14 predicted proteins | sample SidtaG_4_FD_187450 | JGI IMG/M metagenome (GOLD analysis project Ga0209093, IMG submission 187450) | Marine algal microbial communities from Sidmouth, United Kingdom - Sidmouth_Male1 metaG (SPAdes) (version 2) | ecosystem: Host-associated > Algae > Red algae > Unclassified | place: Sidmouth... | reverse complement strand
CCCCCCGCGGCCACACCCGGCGCGCGGCTGTCCATCCTATCCAACCTGGACGGCGCCGCCTCGGCCGGGGAGTTGGTGTGGGTGATGGGCGCGTCGGGCAGCGGCAAATCCACGCTCCTCGACGCCCTCGCGGGGCGCCTCGCCGGGCCAATCACCGGCGCCCTGCGCCTCGACGGCGTCGACGTGGTCGGCGGGCGCACGCTCGGTATTGCCGCCTACCGCCGCCGCATCAAGTACGTGGGGCAGGAGGACGCGTTGCACGAGGCTTTTTCCGTGCGCGAGACGCTGCGCTACGCGGCGCGCTTTGGCGGCGTCGACGCCCGCCGCCGCTGCCGCCGCGGTGACGGCAGCGGCGGCGACGGCGGCGGCGGCGGCGGCGGCGGTGGCGGCGGCGGCGGCGGCGGCGGCGGTGACGGCGGCGGCGGCGGCGGCGGCGGCGGCGGCGGCCCGCCCGAGACGGTCGACGCGCGCGTCGAGGCGGTGCTCGACACGCTCGGCTTGCGCGGGGCGGCCGACACCAAGGTCGGCGGCACCTTTTATCGGGGCCTGTCGGGCGGGCAAAAGCGGCGCCTGAGCGTCGGCTGCCAGCTCGTCGCGCGCCCCGACTTGCTCGTCCTCGACGAGCCCCTGAGCGGCCTCGACTCGTACGCGACGGAGCGGGTCGCCGCCCACCTCCGCGCCGTGGCCGTTGACGGCGGCACGGCCGTCGTGGCGTCCATCCACAGCCCGTCGGTGGAGGTGTTTGGCATGGCCCACCGGCTGTGTTTGTTGGCCGCCGGCCGCGTCGTGTACTTTGGGGCCCCCGCGGGCGCGGCCGACTACTTTGCGGCCGCCGCGGGGCGGCCGCTGGCGCCCGACCGGTCCGTCCCAGAGGCGCTGCTGCGGGCGGTCAACCCCGACTTTGGGGGGCGGCCCGCCGTCGACCGCCTGTGCGACGTGTGGGCCGCGTCCCCGCAGCGGGCGGCGTTGGTGGCCGAGGGCGACGCTGCCGCCGCGGCGGCGGCCGCCGCGACGGGCGCGCCCCGCGTCGGCGCGTCGGCGCGGCCCAACCCCTACGCCCTCCCGTGGGCGGCGCAAGTCGCCCACCTGGCCCACCGCGTCGCCCTCGACGCGCTGCGCAACCCGGCCATCATTTGGTTGCGGTTCGCCATGTACCTGGCGCTCGCGGTGCTCATTGGCCTCGCGTGGCTCCGCGTGCCAACGGCGGCGGACCGCATTCAGGACATCCTCGGCGCCCTGTTTTTTGCGCAAGCGTTTTTTGTGTTTATGAGCATCGCCGCCCTGCCGTCCTACCTCGAGGAGAAGACCATTGTCACCTCCCAGCGGGCGGCGGGGTGGTACTCCACGTCTGCGTACCTGGTCGGCCACGGGGTTGTCGAGGCGGCCTTCCTAGCCGCCCTATCCCTCGCCTGCTGCACGGTCATGTGGGGCATGGTCGGCCTCAACCCCGGAGTCGGCCGGTGGGCCTACTTTGTCGTCATCATGTGGGTGTCCCTCCTCGCCGCCGAGTCGCTCATCCTCCTCATCGCGTCGATCGTGCCCTTCCTGTTGGTCGGCCTCGCGGCGGGCAGCTTCCTCTTTGGCTTTTGCATGGTCGTGCAGGGCTACTTTACGCGGGTGGCCCACCTCGGGCCCCTCCGCTGGGCGCGGTGGTTGAGCCTCCACGGCTACGCGCTCGGCGGGTTTGTCGCCAATGAGTTTTCGGGGCGCGTGTACGACGCGGCACCCGACGCGTTTCCCGCCTTTCCCGCCCCCGTCGTTGGCGACACGGTCGTTGCCGCGTTGGAGCTGCCGAGCACCAACCGCGCGGTGTGCGCGGGGGTGCTGCTCGGCATGGCGGTGCTCTTTCGGGTGGCGGCGTGGGCGTGGATTGCCACGTTCCACCAGGGGAAGAAGTAACGGGCGAGGGGGCGTTGCGCGGGCTGCGTACGGACGTCTTTTGCTTGAGGGCGGACGTCATGGGGTTGCTATGTAGGGTATGAAGACCGCTGCGGGTGACGCGGTTGGAAAGAGATTGACTCAGTACTACTTTTGGGGTTCCGTCGATGAGTTGTTTTTGCGACTCGGCTGTGGTTCGTATCAACAACGCAAGGGAATGCAATGGCATGAGTCCTCGTCCTACCTTCGATGCCGTCCAACATCTTTGATGGTAGGTTTGGCGCACGAACCTCCTTGCTGGGCTTTGGAGTGTGTTTCAGTCGGCTGATTCCTTCGTGTCGACCCCCACTCGTGCATGGGGCTTGAAAGGCCGGTTCACGGCATGGCATCACTGCAAAGCGACTGTCAGAGCACATCCAGAGCTCCATCGTCTATAGTCTGCCATGCGCTTTCTTGACGAGGAGCCAGGAGACTCCTGCCTGTGCCTGCTCTCCGGTTGCCGACTGACCGGCCATGGACTGCTGGATGCACACCCTTTTGTGTCAGAGTCTCAGGAGCAAACGCTTGCAATGACACTCTTGCCTTCCTGCTCGCCAGCTGACAATCAGCATCAGCCAATGGTCCACGAGAAGTACGAACGCCTGGCCTAACTAGTGATCGCTCCTACAATTTCATCGTCGGTGTACCTCACACTCTGGGTGCTACTTGATCCCGTGCTGCAAGTACGCGCAGTCTGAGCCTGAAACCTCTCATTGGCGCACGGCGTCGGCGCCACACCAACGCTCTCGCCCGCCCACGCCCGCCCCCGCCCACGCCCGCACCGTCACACCCCTGTCGCCGAGCGTGTGCGCCGCGGTTCCGGCTGTTGGCGCGCCCCGCCCGCCCCCTCCGTCGGCCCCCCGCCGTTCCCGTCCCTCGCCATCCACCACACCTCTCCGCCGCTGCCGCCGTACGGCCCGATAAGCCGATTGCTTCCGCCCCCCCCAACGTTTGTCTCCCCACCAACACCCGACCATGTTGTCCTTGAACGGCGGCGCCGGCAGTGGCGCCGATGCCGGCGCCCGGACCACGCCGCGAAAAAACAAAGCGGTCATGGCCATGGTGGACCGTGTTATGGAAGTCTGCAACGTTACGTCGGATGAGGCGCACCGCGTACTAACGGACTGCGACATGGACGTTCAACGCACGATTGAGCGGTTTGTCAGTGGTACGTTGTGCGCTCTTGGTTTGGAACTTGTGTTGCGGCGATGTGCTGGCTGTCGTGAGGTTTTCTGGTATCGATAATCTGTGTGGCGTCGTGTTTGCTCCTTGAGTTGTTACCTCTGGTCATGGCGGCAGCCGGTCCCACAGGCTGCCCCTCACTTTCTCTGTGTCCATTTCTTTGCGGTTTGCTGACATTCGCGTTGGTTGGGGTGGACCTTGTTGGGGTGGGTCTTGTTACGGTCTGTATGCATTCCCTGTGTATGTCGTTGTTGCACCTACCTCGATTGTCCTCTTTACACCCCCAACCCATTCGATCAGGTGAGGAGGACTGGAGCGAAGTGGCCGCCAAGAAGAAGAAGCCGGTTCGACCTCCGCCGACTCGCGCCACAGGAGGCCGCTCTCACGCCAGAGATGGCGGTCAACGGCCCCCGAAGTCAAGCTCCCGCGGCGGCTCTCGGTCGCAGGCGTCTGGCGGTGGGGGCGGCGGCGGGGGCGGCGGCGGGGGCGGCGGGGGCGGAGGCGGCGGCTCGGCTTCATCGGGTGGCGGCCGCGGCGGCGGCGGCGGCGGCGGCGGCGGCGGCGGCGGCGGCGGCGGCGGTGGCGGCGGCGGTGGTGCAGGCGGCCGCGGCGGCGCGCCCGCCCCCAAGCCTCTTCCGCCCTACATGGGACCCGTGGACGATGGACACGGCGGTCCCAAGCCCCTGATCCCTGCCACCGGCAAGCCCGCGGGACTCGCCCCGCCGGGCGTGGGCGGTGCCGGTGGCTGGGCGGCCCCACTCCCCCCTGCGTCCCATTTGGGCGCCACTGCTAGGCCGCCGCATCATCCCCCCCCTTCCTCCACAGCCCACCCCGCTCCGATCAACTACGCGTCTGTTGCCGCATCGGGTTTGTCGTATGCGAAGGCGGCAGCGCCGCCGGAGCGCCACGCTCCGCCGCCAGGCGCCGTTGCCGCTGCCGCCGCCGCCGCCGCTGCCGCCGCCGCTGCCGCCGCAGCCGGATCGGCGTCCAAGCTCCAGCGTCCTCCCCCACCAAAGGCCGTCGCGCCCCCCGTGCCACTGGCGCCCGTAGGCGCGCCACCGCCGGCAGTAGTGGTCGCTTCCGAGCTCTCTGGGCCCGGCGCAGGCGCGGTTGGTGCGCCGGCTCCTGTAGCGGCTGTATCGTCACCCGCGCCCGTTGGTCCGGTCGGTGGTGTGATTGGTGGAGGCGATGTGCCCCGTCGCTCTGAGAGCGATGTGTATCAGCACTCGTCTGCGTTGGCGGCGGCGTCGGCCGCCAATGCCCTAGCCGGTGCCTGGACGGTGCCGACCACGCCGGTGGGGCCGGTCGCCCCGCCAGCCACGTCGGCGGCAGTGGCTGCACCCGCCCCCGAGCCCAGTGTCATTGGCACGTCCGTGTGGGGCGCACCGCCGCGGGCGGCCGTGCCAGTTGCGGCGGCGGTGGCGCCAGTGGCGCCCCCACCGGCCGCGGTGGCACCCGTGTCGCCCCCCGCCCCTGTCGTGTCGGCGCCGTTAGAGACGCTGGTTGCACCTGTGGCGCCTCTCTCGGTGCCCGCTCCGTCGGCGGCGCCTGTTGCGCTCGACCGTTCAGCGGCCGTGGTGGGTCCGACGCCAGTGTCATCGGTTCCCTCCGTGCCCTCCGTGCCATCTGTGCCGGTCGGCAGTGCGGCGGTCGCTGCACCGAGCAGCTCCTCGGCTGGGGTGGCAGTCGACTCCGTGGGCCTCCAGTTCGGCTCCTTCAACCTGGGCGGCCTGGGCAGTGGTGGGGTGGACTGGTCTGCGGGCAGCTTTGCGTTTGACTCTTCGGCAGCGGGCGCAGGTGGTGTCGATCGGGCGGGGGCGGGTGGCGCGGTCGCACCTCCACGCTTTGACCCGTATGCTCCGTTTGCGGGTGGGCCGGCCGTTGGCGGCGGGCCCGCTGGGGGGACTGGTGGTGTGGATACGGGCGCTGCCGGTGTAGTGGGCAGTGGCAAGCCGGCCATTGGGGCTGGCGGCGGCGGCGGCAGCGGCGGCGGTGCGGTTGGCAGCAGCGTGACAGGGACAGGTGGTACATCCGAGTCCCGCGATCAGCTGTCGCAGCAGCAGCAGGCGCCGGGGGTGTCCAGCGTGGGCGACCTGCGGGGTGCTCCGGGTGGCGGTGTCGGCGACGGCCGTGGCGACGGCCGCGGCGACGGTCGTAACGCAGGCGGCGAGGGCTACGGGCCGGAAGCGGCGGCCGCCGCGTCGGCGGCGGCGGCCGCAGGCCAGTACGGCCTCTTCCCCGGAATGGGCTTTTCGTATGGGCAGCCGATGCCGCCGTATGGGTACGGCAACCCTTACATGCAGCAGCCGCCACAGGGCCAGGGTGGGTACGGCTATGGCCCGGCCTTTGGCGCCGGCAGCGGTAGCGGTGGTGCTTTGGGCGGGGGCAATGGCGGGGGCAGCTTTGACGGCAGCGCCGGTGGTGGTGGTCGCGGCGGGTATGGTGACCTCGGCATGGGCGGCGGAGGGCTCGGTGCTGGGGGCGGTGGAGGTGGCTATGATCCGTCGGGTGGCAGCGGTGTGGGCGGGATGGGTGTCGGTGCGATGGGTGGTGGTGGGATGGGTGGCGGTGGGATGGGCGGCTACGGCGGCCTCTATGGGTATGGCGGGGGCTATGGCGCGCCCGGCGGCGGTGGCCAAGATGCGAAGTATGGGGAGGCACCGTCGGGCCAGGGTGCCATGGGCAACTATGCCGGCTCCGCTCCCGATGGCGCGGCACAGAGCGGCGGCCAAGCCGGACAGGGTGGGCAAGGCATCTACGGTGGCGCTGAGGCGTGGGGTGCCAATGGCGGCATGGGTGGCCTTCCAAGCGGTGTCTTGCCGACACAGGCACAGGCGCAGGCGCAGCAGCAGCAGCAGCAGCAGCAGCACTACAACAATTACTACCACGGCGGGGGGAGCGGCGGGTACTACTAGGATGGGCTCAAGACCGGGGGTGGGCGCGGCCGTGACTGTGGCGGGCCCGCTTCCGGAGGCGGCTGCCTGTTGACCTGCTTCTGTTGCCGCGCCCGCGCAGCGCCCGTCCGCCGGCGGGCATCGCCTGAGCGTCCAATGGCTTGGCCTGTTATTTGTTTTTCCTGGCCTTCGTTTTGTTTTTGTTGCCTGGCTGTCGCTCTTGAAAATATACGCGCTTCCCTGTCCTGCTATCTTCCATGATCACCCCCATGACCATCGTGCGTTCGACGTCGTTTCGTTCCCTCGGTCTCGTTGGTTGCTCTGCAAAGTTTCTGGTCCGGCAAGTACCGCCCGTTGGAACTCAGCATTCTCAGTTTCTCATTGAATCTTCATTCTATTTTTCTTTTTTAGATTCAAATTGAATGGTACACTCCCCGTTAGGCCTTCACACGCAATTATGGGTTTGCAGCATCGGTCACACGATGCCACTGACAAGCCCAGTGCTCGGGACGCGTCTGGATAGGGTTGTGCGGGCCTGGCGATGCCGCCTGCCGCTGCTTCCAGTCGCTTTGATCCGCCCACATTCTCACTAATATCATACCGCGTCCACCGCATGCGGTCCCTGCGCCCGCGACCGGCTCGCATTGACCATCACCCTTCCTCTGTACGGCGCGTGTGCAACTAGGCCTCTTCTCCTTGTCGCTATGGCGGACAGCTCGGACACCCCCTTCGACTACTCGGAACACCCGCACCGTCGGTACAACCCGCTGGCCGGTACCTGGGTGCTTGTGTCTCCCCATCGCGCCAAGCGGCCATGGCAGGGGTCCCAGGAGGATGCGCCGTCCGACGACCGCCCCGAGTACGACCCGAATGACTACCTGGGCCCTGGCAACTCCCGCGTCAACGGGACGGTGCAGAACCCTGATTACAAGGATACCTTTGTCTTTGACAATGACTTCCAGGCGCTGCTGTCCGACACCCCCGATGGGGCGGTGGGCAATGTCGACAAGGACGACTTGCTCGTTGCGCGGGCTGAGAAGGGCAAGTGCCGGGTGCTGTGCTTTTCCCCGAAGCTCAACGTCACCGTCGCAGAGATGACTGTCCCTGCGCTGCGCAAGGTGGTCGACGCGTGGGTGGACGAGTACGTGACGCTCGGCAAGCTGGACTACATCTCGCACGTGCAGATTTTCGAGAACAAGGGCAGCATGATGGGCTGCAGCAACGCGCATCCTCACGGCCAGATCTGGAGCTCCTCCTGGATCCCTGAAGAGCCGTTTGCGGAGCTGACCAACCTGGCGGGCTACAAGTCCCGCAAGGGCACCCACATGCTTGAGGACTACGCGGTTTTGGAGGAGAAGCAGGGCGAGCGTGTGGTGTGTGACAACACGACCTTTCTGGCGGTGGTGCCGTTCTGGGCGGTGTGGCCGTTTGAGGTGCTGGTACTGTCCAAGAAGCGCATCCCTTCGATGGATGTCTTTGGGGATCAGGAGAAGGATGACCTGGCCGACATCTACCGCCGGGTGACCTGCCGCTACGACAACCTCTTCACGACTCTCTTCCCCTACTCGATGGGCATTCACCAGGCGCCGACCGACGGCAGTTGGCAGGAGGTCGCGCACTTCCATATGCACTTTTATCCGCCGCTGCTGCGAAGTGCGACTGTGCGCAAGTTCATGGTCGGCTTTGAGCTCCTGGCCGAGGCGCAGCGCGACCTGACAGCGGAGCAGGCTGCCCAGCGGCTGCGCGACTGCTCTGAGGTGCACTTCAACGACGCCAAGAAGGAGGACAAGTAGTTGTCAGCTGCACATGCGACGCACGCGCCTGTGCGTCACGCTTTTCACTCTGCTGTTTTTGTGGTGCTCCTTGCCTGGCGGGGTGTAAGTCCTGTTGTGATTGTTGTTCTTGTGTAAAAAGGTAATCGTGCGCGTTCTTTCTCCGCTTTTAGCATGCTCAGGCAGAAGCTGTGCGGCAGCATGTGCCACGCCTCCACAATTTTCTGCATGAAAATTTTCTGGGCGGCACGAGCACGGCTGTACGAGCAGCAGCGTCTCAGCGACTCGCAGCCTTCAAGTGCCTCGCGTCCGCCGCGTTTGTCCAATAGGTCTCTCACGGCCGTCTGCTACCCTGGACTCGTCGCCAACCCATGATGTCGTCTGCGCCACAGCCGACAGTGATTGTGGGCGTCACGCTGGCATCCAGCGATATGACGCGGGCACTTGCTCGCTCTTTTCGCATTCGAGGTATGACAAGCTCTCGAGCGACCTGCTCAGTTGTTCTTGGTCTGGGCTCCTTGTGCGACAATGCAATTCTATTCTCATGTCGTGATATCGATAGTTCCTGACGAGTTCAAGACCTGAGCGCTGCGTCGAGTGACAACCCTGACAATGCTTCTCCGTGTGACTCTGCTGGAGCCGGCATTGTCGTCCTGCAACCTGCATATCTGGTTTGTTGTACAGTGAACAAGGCCCCAATGAACTGTGTACGTTTTGCAGGCCGTTTTGTTCGCTGGCCACGCTCACAGTATGTGTCCTGCATGCGTTTGCGTCGTGGGCAATGATACGAGTGTTTGCCTTCGTGCTGGTCATGCACTTGCGCATACTGTTGGACCACTGTCACCGTATCGTGACCATGGGCGCCTTCTGACCAGTCCCTCCAGTTATATTCTGCTCTTGGTCAACCTTCCACCATTCCACACATTGGTTCGCCCCTCAGGACTTCATCATGCCCTTCCCGTCTCGCTCGGGTGGGCACGCGTCTTTGGCTATCCTCTACGTTGGCCGACCGAACGCCTCGCCTGACAACCTCTCCCGGGTGGCAACGCTGCGCCGCGCCTTCCGCCAGTCCCTGACCCTAGTGTCAGTGGACGGCCGTGGCGGGTTGAACTGCTTTCAAGAAATGCAAAACGCACTGGTGCAAGATGACTACCCACCCGTCGGGGGAACGAACGGGAATGGATGCCACCTGCTCCTGCCCGTCCTTGGCGGGGAAGCTGGGGCCGAGCTCGCCATCACCGCACGAACGGCTTTCATGGAGCAAGGGGAGTAGACGGTTCCGAGCGGGTCGGAAGCATCACAGAGAGCTGTGCTGACAACCAAAGGCGCCGCGTGGTTGCGCGCAGGCGGATGGTCGCTGAAAGCGTTCGAGCGAATCATATGCAAACCAGTTTCATAGTGCGCATTGCATTTCTTGTTTGGTTCCGCAGCAAACCTACCAGTGCAAAAAAAACAAGCACCTCTCTCATGGGCTGCCAGGGTCGGCAAGGACCTGGACGTTCCCAGGAGCGGCGAGGCATTGGGCCACCGCTGCCTCCACCACCACCTTGGCCAGTTGCTTCTCATCCACGCGCAAACTCTGGCTCCGAGCGCAGACGCGCGCCCAAAAGTCCGCCTTGCTGTCCACGTGCAGCTGCAGCGCGTGGGTGTTGCCACCCAACGTATCCCGGAATCCATTTGCGGCCTTTTTGAAGCGCCGGATCAGCTCCTCCGACATTGCCACCGCCAATGGCCCGGCACTCGCCGGGTGGTGGTGCGTCATACAGGCCGCAAACTGCGCGTCGTCGGGCTTGGCAATGAAGCGGGTGTAGCGCAGGGAGGCCTGAGTCAGGGCGAGCTCTTCAAACACCGTTGCGTAGTAGGCAAACGGCGCCAGCTCCACCAGGGAGGAGTTCGTCCGCATAAACAGCGCATTGGACAGCCCCGCCCCGTGCGCGCCGACGAGCACGTCCGTGGCTTGCATCACCGCTACCTGCTCGTCGAGGGTCATGCCCTCAAAAAAGCGTAGGCGAATGTCGAGGGTGAGGTCCAGGCGAGGCTCCGCCGCCGCTTCTGCAAGGATGGCCTCCTTGACGTCACGGACGCGGGGGATGTGGCGGCCAAACGCAAAGGGGTCTTTGGCCTTGGCCAGTTGCTTCTTGGGCGGCGCGACACGGTTGAGGACAGTCACCCGAAGCTTGCACGTCGGCACCGTACCGCTGCTGGTCGGCGACCCCAGCAGCGGCGTCCGTGGGCCCTTGACCAGGTCGTTCGCCGTATACAAGATGAGCTGGTTGAGCGCCTCGTCCGACAGGGCCTTTTGACGGTGGCCCCGGCGCTTGCGAATCGTGCCAACCGTGGCAGAGCGAAAGCAGGCCAACTGGCCATGGCCACCCGATGGGCCACCCATCTGGCGCATCAGGGAATCAAGCACTGCAGAGAGAGACGCGGGCCTTGCCCGTCGGGCACGCAGAAACACCTCGGGTATCCGCCACATCCACTCGCCGCGCCGCGACTGGCGCTGCGTGTTGGCGTCCTCCACGCCGGCCTGTACCTCCTCCAGATCTTCCTGCTCAGCGGCTACCAGAAGGCGAGCAAGAGCAGCACTCGGGGTCGTTGCAGAGGTTGACAACTCCGGGTCGGCAGCGGCGGCTGTCTCCGCTTCCGCACCAAACAAGTCGCCGGGGTACAGCACCAGCGGCCCGCCCCGCCCGTGCCCGCCCGCCCCGCCGCCAGCTGCGCGGGGCGGCAACATACGTAAAAACTCCCGCACCCACGCCTTGTCGTCCAACAGCCGCATCCGGGGAAGCGCGAGCACAGCTGGCGACACCTCGTAGAGGCCACCGGAGCCCCCGCCACGTGCTTTGCCCGACGCCTCCAGGTTGACCCAGTCCACCAGCGGCCACACATCGCACCCATCCCCGGCGCGGGTGTGGCACGAGCGGGAGACGCCCTTGTGGCGAGCCGCGCCAAACGCAGCGTCAAAGGCAAGCAGGGACGGCATCACGTCCCGCACAAAGTGGGGCATATGGTGACGCAACACGGACAGTCCAAATAGGTCCACGTTCCCCGCGTAGTGGGGCGGCGGCTGCTGGTCGGGGAGGGTGAAGGAGACGGACTCGAGCCCACACTGGTAGCGCAGAAGGTCGTCGTGGCGGCGCATCCACCGGGGTAGCACGACCGTCGCGTCCTCCGTGACACACACGCTCGCGAGACGACACACCGGCGCGTCCAAGCCCGAGTAGAACACCGTCTCGACGCCGCCATAAAAGGCCGTGGACCCAATTCTGACGTGTGGCGCAGAGATATCATTGTCCGCAAACGTCACGGCGGTGTCACCTGCGGCGGCGGCCACTCGAGGCGGTGCAGCCGCACCAGCGCCTTCAGACAGCCCAGGCGACTGGTCTGCTCCCACCAATACCGCCGCGCATTGCGCCGCAAGCGCCGCCGCGGCGAGCCACGTCGTTAACGACCGGGGTGACAATTTGTACAGTGGGGCTCGCCCGTCACCGCCAGCTGGTGGGCACCAGCAAAGTTGCCGCCCTCCCTCCATTGGCCAAGACGGGGGAACTACCGCAACAGAGGGAGCCTCGTCTAGGAGCTGCACAGACGCCCGTTGTCGCGGCACGCACAGCAATGCAAACGCGCGCGCGGGTGACGGCGTCCGGACCGACCCAAGAAGAGGAAGCTACGGCGACAGCGACCAATGGAGGACAGACTGAGCCCGCCAAAAGCCCGATACAGAGGCACATGCGCGCACAGTCATGCAGAACAGCCACAGGTATCGTCACCCATCCCAGCTGTTCACTCGCCAGCAGGTGGCCGCGAGCACTGCGCAAGCAGCGTGGGCCCCGCGGCGAGCCCCATCGCTACGCGGGGCCGCGGGGCAGCGACAAGAGAACGAGGGAGAGCGGCTCACATATTCAAGTCCATTCGGGCAAGGCGGCAGCGGCACCCGACGGCAACGGCAGCGGCGTCGGCAGCGGCAGCGAGTGGCAGGGTCAACACCGTTGGCCTGGCGCCCGCTCGATGGCACCCCCAATACGAGCCCGCACCAACACACGCAGCTTGCAAGACAGCGTAACGGGGAGCAAATGCAGCAAGGAATGGAAGCAAAGAGCAGAAGCGAGGACGATATCAACGTCGAGAGCAGCCGCAAGCTCTCACCCAGGAGAATAAAAACGTTGCCAAACGTCGTGCGGTTGCCACGTGCACGCTGAGCGGTGCCGACCGATTCCTCCGGGACTCGCTCGATTCCATCAAGCCGCTCACCGGAGCACTGGACTAGCAAATACAGTGCGTTCTCGTTATAAGAGACAGCTGATTCAGCTCAAAATGAGTAAAAAGTGGCCTACATGGTCCGGAATGGAAGACTCGCGACCCATATTCTCTTGTAAACGATTCTCTTATAACGAGAACGCGCTGTATCTGAACCAACAGGTGGTGGTTTTTCTGGTCTAGTCTGATAATTGGAGGCCCCCTGGTTCATTCTCAGGCTTGGAAAATTTTGATGATACTGATTTGAGAGCGATGGCAAAACTCCCCGCCTCGAGATCTCTGGATCCCGAGGATCTCAGGATCCTCGTCGCCTTCCTCACCTTTGCAACTGTGGCAGCAATCGTGTGGCCACCAATCTGAAACGTGCCACCAAAAACGAGGGCCGCGTGTCGCCCGGCCTACCCTGCAGGGTAGCTGCCGACCACCCACCCTGCTACCCGCTCTGTTGTGCCTGCCGCTCAAACGCGTAGCGCTCTCCCACCGGCTCCCCCCCCGGCGACGCCGCCGTTGCAGACCAACCGTCCGGCCCCAGCGCCGCCTCAACCGCCACCGACGCCGTCCACCACCCCGCCGCCGCGCCTTCCCCTCGCCTCGCCGCCCCGGTCACCTCACCCCACACTTGCTCCGCGTCGGCTTGCACGCCTGGCAGCGCATCCGGCCCGTACGGCCCGCCCGCATTGGCCGCGATGAGCGCGTGGATGTCCCCGCCGCCGGCCGCGGCAACCGTCCCCGCCCCCATCTCGGCGGCCATGCGCGCCGACACGGATGCGGCCGCCGCGTCGAGCGTGTTGACCGTAAAGTGGAGGGCGAGCTTCCGGTAACCGTCGGCGGGAAAGACGGCGTTGACATAGTGAAACATAGCAATGTCGCGCCCCGACGTTTCGACGAGCACGTTGAGGCCGCCGCCCGTGGCGGCCGCTTCGAGCACAAGCGCCATGCCGAGCACCTCTGCGACGGTGCGGTAGCGCGCAAAAATACCGTCCTTGTGTGCCGCGTACGCGTCGACGGGGGGGGGGACGCCGCCCGCGCCCTCGTAGAGCCGGCGGAACTCTGCTGCAGCGACGGTTGCAACCAGGTGGTCCAGTTGGCGAAACCAGCTCGTCCCGCCGACCGGCAGGCGGGCATCGTCGACGGGCGGGTGGCCCGCGGCGGCGAGCGATGTCGCGAGAAGGGAGGGGAACCACGGCTGGTAGAGCGACGTGGTCTTGCGGATGCCATTGACGCCTGTCACGAGCACCGCCCATGGACGCGTGTCGACGGCACCGTCGCCGCCATTGGCCGCCGCCGCCTCCACCGCGCCGCACCAGTTGCCCTCCCCGAGCACCCGCGCCCACATTCGTCGAAAGGCGCCGCTCCGCGGGTCGTCCACCCGCCGCCCGCGGAGGAGACAGGCGCGCGCCGTCGCCGCCGCCGCTCCGGTCGCCGCCCAGTCCTTGTGCGGCCGGTGGCCCGCCGTCGCCAGCAGGGCCCGCAGGCCATCCCAGTCCACACTGTCATCGCCAACGACGGCCGTAGCAGCGTCGTCGCCCGCCGCCGCCTCACGGAGGGCACCAAGGACCTCGTCTACTTCCGAGCCGGAGAGGGGCACCTGGTCCCCGGCCAGTCGCTTAAGGGCGGCTCCACGGTGGTGGCCCCACTCGGTCGACGAGGGGCGGACAGAGCCAGTGGTAGTCATAGTCGCCGGGAATGCGGAGCGGCGTGTGTGGGTGACAAGGGCTATCGGTCGCTGCCTCCTCGTCGACGAAGTGGCGACAGTGGCCCGGCAGCCGACCGCGGGAGCAGAGGTGGCAAAGGCTAAAGCTGCGTGCATAGTGCAGCACAAAAAGGAGAAAATAGAGGGTGGCGGGTATGCAGAGATGAGGAAGATGCAGGTGTCCAGCTGTGTGGTGTCTAGGTGAAGATGACTGCACGAGGCAAGCATCCATGTCGAAGAGAGCACGACGGAGCCGGCTCCAATGGGCCAGCCCAGTGGTTCGCTCTGAATCTCAGAAATAGCGAAGAACCAACTACTGAACAAAGAGCATCAGATATGGGCAATTGTCTTAGCTCGCATGTCGAGACTTGATTCAGAAGACATCAGAGCGACAGTGTCAGCAGCAGCAGCCGCCAGCAATGCCCGGCTCTGCGCGACAAAAAAAAAAAGCGGCGGTAGTGAAACAGCAGGCAGAAAAGAAAGCATACAGAAAAGACGGAGACAGAAAGAACACAAACAGAGAGACAATGGACACCTACACATCTACACAGAAGTCAAGCCATTGCGAAACAAGCAAAGGACGAGCAGAAACCGACGCAGAGCACAGAGCTCAACGGAGACGCAGGTTGCCGGCCAGGAGCACGCCCCACTAACTGCCCTCCAGGGAGCTCGCTTGCGCTTACAACAAGGAACGGCAGCAACATGGGCGCTCGACGCAACCCTAATAGTAGTTGCCGCTCCCACCACCACCGCCGTGGTAGTAGTTGCTGTAGTGCTGCTGCTGCTGCTGCGCCTGCGCCTGGGAAGACGCCAGCCCCGGCGGCATAGAGAGCCCCTGGGACGTCATTCCCGCCTGCATACCCGACTGCATGCCCGGCTGCATACCCAGCCCACCCGAGCTGGGGCCGCTGCCCGACAGGTCGCTCCATTGTTCGCCGCCATACATCATGGGTGCGCCGCCGTTGCCCGGCTGAGGCATCCCCCCGGGTGCACCTACACCACTGCTACCGCCACCGCCGCCGGCGTCGCTGGGCAGGCTCCCATAGCCGCCCATACCAGAGCCCGACTCGAGCTCACCATACTTGTCCCCACCGGGACCGCCACCACCGCCGCCACCGCCGAGATAGCCACCGCCGCCGCCGTACCCGCCATACACGCCACCACTGTTCATGGGGCCGGGGCCGCCACCGCCTCCGCTGTTGCCGCCCCCACCGCCGTTGCCACCACTGGCACCTAGAGGCATGGAAGCGTCGTAGCCGCCGCTCACCGGAAAGGAGTTGCTGCTGTAGCGGCCGAGCGGCGCGCCCGACGGCTCGGCGCCGCCGCCATTGGGACCGCCCCCGTTGCCATTGAATGTCTGCGGATACCGATAGGCGCCCTGCGTATGCGGTGGCGGCGGTGGCATGTAGGGGCCCGGCGGAAACCCGTAGGGTCCCATCGGCGGGAAGGGCACGTTGTAGCCTGGCAGCAAGCCATAGGGACCCGCGGCGGCAGCGGCAGCAGCAGCCGCGGCAACGGGGTCAAAGCCACCAGGGCCTCCAGGTGGCGACGGCCCACCGGCCATGTCAGAGGAGTCCGCTGCCTTGCCGAGGCCACCGCCCATATCTTTGCTTCCACCAGCGCCGCCCAGACCGCCAGGGGCGCCACTTCCGCCCAACGGGCCACCCGCCCCGTCTAGGCCGGGGCCAGCACCGACAAACGGAGCGTACGGGTCGTAAAACGGGGGAGGCATCAACGGCCCGCGGTCGCCCACGCCTGGTGCCCCATCGTACGGGAAGGCGCCGCCGTAATTGCCGACCATCGGCGGCGGTGGCATCATGCCGTAAGGAGGAGGGTAGCCAATATGCTGCTGCTGTGGCTGCTGATGCGAGGTGGGGGCGCCCATAGAGCTGCCACCCGACCCCTGCGATTGTTGCTGCCCGAGGTGGGTCGGCTGCGGCGGCGGTTGGTGCATGTGCTGCTGCTGCTGCTGTGGCTGCTGCTGCTGTGGCTGCTGCTGTTGAGCGCCATGCTGATGCTGCGGCGCTCCCGGCGGCGCGTGGCGCGATTGGTGCATCTGCTGCTGTTGCTGCCTCTGCTGCGACGATGCTTCACGAGCATGGGGTGGCCGATACGGTTGCGACGCCGGCTTCGGTGGCGCAACCGGCGCGGTAGGAGTCGTCTTGGGCGCCTCTACGACAGGCGCGGCCGTGTATGCCCGCGACACCTCAGCCGCAGGGGGCGAGGAGGACGGCGCCAGCGCGGATCGGTCGGCGGTCGGCGCGGGCGCCGATGCAGGAGGCAGGGACGAGGGGCTCGAGCCGGGAGCCGGGTCGGCAGAGGGCAAACTACGGGTGGGAGGCGGCGGCGTCGGCTCAGCCGGTGCAGCAAGCGGAGGTTCCGACACGGCCGGCGCCGCCGCGGCCGTCGCCGCCGTCGCTGGAGTCTTGGCCTCGCCCGCCGCCCTGGACGGTGACGACGAGGTAGGCGCCGCACCGGACGTCGCGGGCGTCGACCAGTTGACCCCCCCGCCGCTGAGGCCACCAAGGCCTCCAAACGAGAAGGACCCGAACTGCAGGCCGAGCACCTCCACCTTGGACGAAGAAACAGAAGACGGGGCGGGCGCCGACGCCGCCGGTGGTGTACTAGAGGTCTTGGCTGGCGCCTGTGACACCGGGGCGGCCGGCTCTGCTGGGGTCGATGGCGCCTCCGCGGGCGCCCGCGGCGTCGGCGCGGCCCAGCCCGACCCTGGTGTCGCGCTCGCACCGCCGTCACTGACGCCGCCGTCAGGGTTGGTCGCAGGAGCGGGAGGCACACCCCAGGCACCCGAGAGCGCCGTTGCCGCCGACTCGGCCGCCAGCGCCGATGACTCCTTGTCGACCTCCGACTCGGAGCGCAAAATGGTCGGTCGCGCGTCAGCCCCGTCGGCGCCCGTCGCTGCCTTGGCATCAGATTCGGACGCTTCGGGGGAGGACGCCGCCGCGCCGCCGTTGGTACCCGCCGCAGAAGGCCCGTCAGCCGACTTGTCGTTGGAGGCGGCCGCTGCTGGGACCGCTGCCGCTCCGCCCGCACCGCTCACACCGCTCACACCACCTGCACCGCCCATCGTCTGTCCAACTGTTGCCTCTGGCGACGGCGCACCCGCCGCGTCCGGTCCTGCCGGTCCCGCCGCTGTAGCCGCCTTTGGCGGAACGGGCCTCGTCGGCTGACCCGGCGGCGCACCACGGGGCGCCGCCGCCTTGGGTGGCGCCCGCCGCTCGGCTGGCGCCGCGGCCTTGGCATACGACAGGCCCGACGCAGCCGCCGACGCGTAATTGAGGGGCGCCGACGGCCTCGGCGCTGCTGCACCACCGCCACCGCTGCCGCCCCCCGGCGCCGCCGTCGCGCCCACACCGCCATCCGTCCCAGCCTTGGCACCGCTCCCGGTCGTTGCCCCCCAGCCGTTGGTCGTTGCCGGTTTTGCATCATCACCACCCCCCACCGTCGGCAGCGCCGGGTCCGCCGCGGAGACGGCGCCAGGCGCCGGACCGGCAGCGGCCGGATCGGAAGCGCCTGCGGTTTTACCACCGGCACCCGGCGGCGGCGTGTCAGCGCCCGCTCGGGGCGGGCCGCCCGCACCCCCGGTTGGGCCCCGCGCGTTGGCACCACCCGGCGGCGGGTATGCACGGGGGCCGCCGCGGGCATATGTCTTTGGGGGGCGACCGCTGCTGTCGTGAGAGCGTGGATGCGGGCGTCCGGCGTGGCCGCCCCGCGACGACTGCGGCCGCGTGGCCGGCTTCTTTTTCTTGGTTGACACCTCATTCCAATCCTCTTCCCCTGCAAGCACCAAGCATCAAGCCAGATGAAGAACCGTCGACGGGTCAGGCGCAGCCAAAAAGGCGATAACAAGTACCAAACAGATATACACGTACCAGCCAAGTCAGTTTCGGAGCATGCCTAGGAAGAACTGACGTGTCGTCAACGCTGCGAGTACGTGTACAACTCAAGCGACAAAAAGACGCACACGACAGAGGCGACACACACAACAATAGCACGAGGCACACAACGGAACAAAGCCAAGCACACGCGGCCCCCAACAAGGAGAAAATACATGGGAGACAGGAGCCCACAGCAAGCATACCACTCACGAATCGCTCGATGGTACGCTGAACGTCCATCGAATTGTCTTGCAGGACGCGATGCGCTTCATCAAATGACACGCTACACACTTCCATCACGCGGTCCACGTTGGACACAACCGTTTTGCTCAGCCGCTGGTGACGCGTCGCGGGACGTCCGGTCGTCCCCGAGCCGCTGCCGCCGCTGCCGCCGCCGCGGCTATTCAGGGTCAACATGATGACGCCAAGCGGGCGTGGGGGAACACCGTTGCGCGGTGGCAGAGGCGCAGCCCGTTGACCAGGAAGGAGCCAAACCAAACAATCACCAGCGCCCGACAGAGGGCGCGCGAGATGCAGGGAAACAAGACGGGGTGGACAAAGGAAACACACGAGATGACGATGGGGGGGAGGCGGCCCAGGTAGACGAGCGGCCCAGCGTGGTGACCGGCGTCGGTCGAGATGCGCACACACACACCACCACCAGCGGGGTGTTCCAGCCCCTACAACCGCTGGCCGGCGCGTGGTTGGGCGACAAGCGCGGCGGTGTGGGGGTGGGTGCGTGGCGATCCTCGCTGCACACCCCCGCGTGGGCGGAGGGGTGGCGCGCAGCTGCTGCGGGCGGCGGCGAGCGGCGCAGCGCGTGCGTGGGCGCGGGGTGGGCGACAGCCAAAACACTGACCAAAACCGTCTTGCGGCGTGCTGGGGGCGCGTGACCCAGCCACAGCCCCCCGGGCCTGGGCGCGTGCCGTGGCGACAACTGCCGCAGCCGCCCTTCGTGACAGCGCAGTCGCCTGAAAAAGCGTGCTCACACCCAACCCAATGATGGCCGGCCCGGCCCGACATGTGACAGCGTCGTCCAGGGTCCCCTGGGGGCCGCAGCACATCTCGAGCACAGTCTGGCAAAATCTCAGCCATCCAATCACAACGGCTGAATGAGGATATCGGGCCACCAGTTGCGCTTTTGCATCGGCCCAAACGGCACGATGGGTAGTACCCCATGGGTGGCGCAATTTGTTGCTGTCTTGATTTCGCGCTCAAAGCCCTGGATTTATTACTATCACAGCACGTTAGCTAAGATGGGTTGCTGACAATTATGATCCCCTCTGCCTGTGTGTACGGTCGGTCGCACGCGTGTGGGCCGCGAGGTGGACCCTCGTCACGAGCTCCATGAGGTCCGCTCTCCCCCCGCCAAAGCGCTTTGGCGGGCAGGCGCCCGCGCTTCCGGGGACTGCGCGCGTCCCAGCCGCACCGCTGGGCTTGTTCTCGGACCTGGGCAGTCCGCCCCGTGCGGCAGTGCACTCGGACAGTGGGGGGTCGTGCCGTTGCCCACAACTGCCGCATCGGGGGCGTCCGAGGCGCGGCGGGCGCGCCGCCACGGCGCGCCGCCCGCGGGCAGCGTGTCCCCAGATCGGGGCGACCCGCCGCCCCCCCCCCCCCCCCCCCCCCCCCC
>Ga0209093_1000652_pt1 | contig 19244 bp, 19 predicted proteins | sample SidtaG_4_FD_187450 | JGI IMG/M metagenome (GOLD analysis project Ga0209093, IMG submission 187450) | Marine algal microbial communities from Sidmouth, United Kingdom - Sidmouth_Male1 metaG (SPAdes) (version 2) | ecosystem: Host-associated > Algae > Red algae > Unclassified | place: Sidmouth... | reverse complement strand
AAGAAAATTTCCGTGTCGCCGCACCCCGAACACCCCGAAGCACGGGGCAGAGGACTGCGAGCGTTCGAAAAAACCGTCGTTTGTACAGTCAAAATGCCGAATGACTGTCTCGTGCCAGTACGTACGGGTTGCATGTTGACACGACTGCCGCCTTGCCTGCGCAACAGTGGCTGGACCTCGACGAAGGAACGTCGACCACGGCGGTGTCGAACGAGGCAAGACGACGGCGCACAGTACATTTGAGAAATTACCTGGAATTGTTACCACATCTGCACAGATTCTCCTTCCCATCGAACCGCTGACATTAATCTCATCGACCATGTGATCGATGTCCATCGAAACCCCGTCCCGGCACCTGGATCCTGGCGGGTCCCGGTGTCATCGAGATGTCATCGAAAAAGGGCCCTCGATGGGGAATAGTCCAAAGGTGACGATCGTCACCTGGTGATCGTCACCTGGTGACGATCGTCACCTTTACGATCGTCACCTGGTGATCGTCACCTGGTGACGATCGTCACCTTTACGATCGTCACCTGGTGATCGTCACCTGGTGATCGTCACCTGGTGACGATCGTCACCTTTGGACTATTCCCCATCGAGGGCCCTTTTTCGATGACATCTCGATGACACCGGCGCAGCGGGTTCTAACCCAGGTACCTTACAGATCGTAAAATACGTGCAAACAGAGTGTTACCACGTGCATCGCAAGGTGTCGCAGGCCGCACACAACTTGCAGTTTTGGAGATTCCGAGCGCAATACGTGCTGGAGTGAACGCGAAAACATAAAACATGTGCCTGGCGCGTGTCAACATGGCTGGGCACAGTGGTTTAAGGTTTATATCTGTTCTGCAAAGAGGATCGCCAAACCATTCAACGTTCCGCAGTCAATGCTTCATTGTCAGCATGGTCTGAATGTGAACCTGCGTGTATGGACACATGTTTCTGTCTGAACGTTCCCAGATGCAGTGCTTGCTGAACAGCAACTGTGGTTGCGCCCGTGAAGCTCAGAGCCAGGCACGCGCCGCACAGCCCAATGTCATGCCCCCGGCGGACTCGAAGGATCCATTTTCTTGCCGGTCGGCTGCTCGTGACTGTTCATTGCGTGCGCACATTCGCAGGCTATGGTTCGAGGCGCGACACAGAGTCAGTGCAACGGCAGTCGAGAACACTGCACCTTGCAGTCGCAGTCTCCTGCAGGATTTTCAGACCTCGCGATGAGTGCGTGTCACAGACTCGAGCCGCATGGTGCACCGGCCCGTGCGGTGCCAGACACCGCAGCGGCGGGGTAGCCGACAACTTGTCACCATGGAGGATGATCTTGTACTGCTTTTCACGAGGCACACATTAGCTGTGCAGCATAGCCGCTTCCGGTGTGGTGCTGTGTCAGAAGAAGTGTTGTCGTCCGCATGTGTTTCCAGAACGACCGGGTCGGTCGCCGCTGTTCTATCCTCTGCTCCACAGACGCGACTAGAGACTTTGACAGAGGAAATGTATCGCAAAGAATGGCCATTGCAAGACATCCGACGCGTTGAACAGGGCAAGCAGTATAAAAAGCAGAGCTACATCCACCAGGCACTCCTAACGTGAAGTTACTGACCCAGCTGGAGGTCGGCAGCTTCTGCGCCCCGGACGGGGAAAGCGGGGAATGCCGCCATGATGTAGTCGCTTGTGTTGTCATTCTTGTACGACTGCGGGCTGGTATCAAGGTCCATCGTCGAGAAGAAGGTTGTCTGCAACCTGAAAGACGACGGTGGGGCCCGCTTGATGGGACGGATGACGATGGTGTCGTCCTCCTGCAGCCCCAGTTCAGCGTTTGTGACGCCCATCATCTTGACGTAGTGCTTGTGCAGTGACAAGCACGCAAAACCGTCCAACGGGGGAGCGGTGTGGCATGCGTCGGGCACCAGCGAGGCGATGCTCCCTTTCGTAGCGTTGGCGTTGGACCCGTTACAGTCCTCATCCTGCATGTCGCCCACCCGACCCGCAGCTGGCCCCGCTGCTGCCGTGGGAGCCTCAGGCCCCAGCACGACACCGGCAGCAGCTCCACCAGTCGGCGCAAGAGTCGAAGCGATACCGGCGGTTCGTGCGGGAGAGACACCCGCACTACCTGTCGGGGTGGAGGGCGCATCCACACCACTTCTCGACGTCGGACTTCCGGCGTCTGTTTCGTTGGCCATCGGGGGTCCAGCATTTGCACTCGGTGCCATTGCTGCAGCCGCACGTGCGCCAGCGCCAGTACTACCGGCAACACTGACCGGTTCAGGACGCGGGGAAGAAGGCGGTGTTGACGCAGGCGACCGTCCCGAAGGCGACGAAGGCAAGGAGCTGTCAGCATGGGAACCCCGACGTGCAGCGTTCGGCCTCTGTGGTGCACCTTGAGCGCCTGTTGGCGCTCCCCGACCTAACCGACCCTGAGACGGACGAGGAGGTGTCGCAGACGTGGACTCTTCCGAGTCCGTCGTAGAGGTACCCGCCACCAGGCTTTGGATAAGCGCGCTCTTTTGCCCAGGTGTCGTCAAGGAAAACAGCAGCTCGTAGACACCGCCTTGCACATCAGGACGAACCGAATTGCACACGAGTTTGTGACAGAAGGTGACGTACTGCGTCTGGTCACGCCAAGAGTTGTCGAGGATGAACGGCACCTGCACCCACACTGCGATGCCGCCAGCGCGCCACAAGTCGTGGGGCTCGATGTAGGCCACGAGGTATGGCGGCTGAACGATGACGGCCTGGTCGGCATCGTCCATGATGGCGTTGACGGCAGCCTCTTGCACTTGAACGAGCTTGCTCTGGAACTTGGCCGACCGGAGCGACCTGACCGATTTTTCGGTCGCCGGGGCGGCTGCGGAGGCCGCAGCCGTACCTCTTCCGCCGCGGCCAGATGGCTTGGATATACCCCCGGCAGGCATGACGGGCGGCCGCGCACGGCTATTGCCCCGGCCGGAAGCACCCCTCCCCGAAGGTACCGTACCGACCGGTCGCACCGGCTGCGTGCCCATTTCCTGTCCGCTCACATATCTTCGGCGGATAATGTCCAGGAAAGTGGTAGACACGGGGTCCACGTGGTGCAGTGTCTCCCAGCAAAAGACGAGGCTGACAACCTTCTCCAAGTTGTTCTCATCCCTCTGCTGCACAGGCGTACACGCGAGCGGCACGGCTTGTCCCGGAGTGCGCAGCAGGCGGCCGACGGCGGAGGAAACGACCTGGGCGCCTTCGTTGACCCCGACATACCGAGTCGGCGCACTTTCTGCCGCCATTAGGAGGACGACGGCGTCGCGTAGCCGGACCCCACTCAAGAGCAGGGTAAATTGCCGCCCAGTGGGATTGATCAGGTTTTTGGCCATCTTGAGGACAATCTCTTCGGGTTGGTTGTTAATGTGTTTGTTGGCCTGTTCGTGGGTTTTGGGCAGAAGCGAGGCAGTACGGAAAGGCAGCCGTGGGAAACAGTAGAAGAAAGAAGCAATCATGTCAGCACCAGAAGAAGTAACGATGGCTGTAGGAACTCCAACGCCCTCTACTGTACCCCTCATCTCAGCAACGAGAAGGACATCGCTCATGGGTCTCACACGGACAGAGAGCCGACAAAATTTGCAGCACCGAGGCGACCCACAGCGCGTACCGTAATCCGCGGCTTGACGATCATCTCCTTCTTGTCGACCTCGAAAGCGTTGGCGAGGAGCCCCTCGACATCTTCGCTCTTGGCGCTCTGGAGCGACAGCGTCATGTAGTTGGTGAGCGCCGTCGTTTGGCCGTCCGTACTGCAGCCGGCGAGGCTGCGCATTACGATGACGACATGACAGAGCAGGAGAAGAGGAAAGTACACCTCTGCGGCCCCCTCCCCTTGACAGAGCTCAAAGCAGGTGCGTACTAGCAAGCTAAACGACTTGTCGGGGCCCATTGCCGCGCGACAGTGGTAGATTCCTCCTGGCGCGTGGAAGCGCTCGTGCACTAGACGAAGAAAGTGCGGGGGGCGAGGCACGCTTACCAGTAAGGTGGAGGCATGGATCATGCAGCGCTCGACACCAATGCAGCAGCACAGTCCACGCAACGTGCGCAGGCCTCTTGCACCCGCGGGTGCTGGCGACCACCAGATGAAAACAGTCTTTAGCTGCCCTGCATGTGGAGGCTGATGAGGGCCGCTATGCAGGCCTAGGTCGAGGGCGCTCGCCAAACGTTCTGCTTGGCGGGTTGTGGCCATTCCGCGGACTGGCACCGGGCGGTGCGCATGCATCGCGAAGGGGCCCTTGCATAGGTGTACTATCGAGGGGGCTGAGAAAGATGTGTGGAAGGGAACCGGGATGGTACAAGCGGCAAGCGGCAAGTGGCATGGGGCATGGGGAACAGGGAAGGAGGAACTTGAGAATGGGGAAGCGGAAAGCGGGAAGAGGCAACTGGAAACGAGGAAGGAGGAAGCGGGAACGGGCGTCGAAGGAAATCAGATTGTTGCTAGTCAGTTGGCGGATGAGAGACGACGGCGTCAGTCGGGAACCAGCGATCGTGCGGCTCGCACTGGGCTTTACAGTACATGTGTTTGATATTTTCGGCACCAGTAATCTTGGTGGCGATCGGCGAACGAGGAGCCCCCATCTCCGACAGAAGTCCTTGAGGATCTTCACTGGTTCATCACACTGCGCGCATCGCCTCCGTACCGCCCCTCAAAAGGTCCTACGCGCTGCTCCGGAGGACATTCTTCGAGAGCACCATGATGAAGTAGCATCCCTCAGATTTCGAGCTCACCTCGTGCTCAGGCGTCGAAGGTGCCGTTCGAACGTCAGACTGACATGTTTTCACGTCGATTGGGGGTATATCCGATTGTACGGAGGGGTGCCATCGTTATGACGTATCCTGGGATAAGTGCGGGACCTCACTCTAGTGGTCCACAAGTGTCGCTGATCTCGTCACGTTCATCCGCGCAGCGTGTCGGCCCTGGATCCTGTGCCCACTGCCATACAGTCATGAGAGTCAGATGTACCTCGACATACCTGGAGGTGGCGGCTGTGAGACCGCTCACGGTTGTGGCGTCATCGTCTCGGCGACGACTGCGCAGCAGTCGCGCAGCGACAATATCTGACGTGGTGCACACGTCGTGGTCTCTCAGTCTTCGACGGCGATTGCGGCAGCTTGGTAGAGATGTTCACCGGCAGCCGTGCGGAGTTGCCCTCACGTCGCGCTAGTTTTTCAACTCAGCCGATCTCGTCGTGTTCGGATGTGTGCACGCTCACTTCGCGCTTCAAGCGTAGAAAGCGTCGAGACAAGGGCGTCATTGACATGGGTTATGCGGCCGACCGTGTTGACGCTACCGGCTGTGCTCGTCGCACTTCAAACACCGACGGCGGCACTTCCGTATTGGCCATCTTGGATGCGCGACGCCGGCGTCGCGGCGGCACCCCGCCGCGGGCGGTGAGGGCGGCGTTGAGGCGACCGTCCTGGGTCGGCACGGTGCGCGACCCACGCATCCGGCCGCGCGAGATCCAGCCTGAGATGCCTTGGCCGTCGGGGACCATGCCTTTATGGGCCCCGACAAAGGCGATTCCCGTAGTGTTGGATCACCGAGTGCCGCTGTGGGCCCCGACGATGGCCGTTGCTGGTGCATCGGACAGTGAGGGACACGCGCCATCGGATAGTCCGCCGACTGCAGCTTGCGCATCTGCGGATTGTGCGGCTATTGAGGATGAAGAGGATGAGCTCTTCCAGGCGGCAGGCGATGAAGAGGATGAGCTCTTCCAGGCGGCTGGCGATGAGGAGGATGAGCTCTTCCAGGCGGCGGGTGAGACCGCAGCCGCCGAGTACATCTCGGAGCAGGACGTCAGCTTCTTGCGTGGCACCTCGCTGGCTTCCACCGCGGTCGCAGCTTCGCCACCACCGCCTCCCTCGATTTTGTTCGCTCTATCTTCATCTCCATCGCCAGTCCTTCCCGATGAGGCTCGGCAAGCTGCAGCAATGCAGGCGTATCGTGCACAACACGACCCGCCGTCGGGTCCCGCTGGGCATGTTCTTGATGAAGATGTGGTCGCGCTCGGAGATGTTGAGACTGGTGGTGCTGAGGTCGTACCCTCGCTCTCCATGCTTTGTCCATTGCTTTCGTCTGCGCGGCTCCGTTTTTAGTAGCAGTATATCATAGTTTGTCATACTGTTAGACAGAATGAGCTCTATGTTCTTCTTTGCTTTCGTACGCACCTCTGTTGCAACCATGAAGACGAACAGAGCACCGAGGCAGCCGTCAAGGGGTACTCCTAGAGAGGCCAGAGAGCTCCTGTGCTCGGCGCCCCCGTGGGCGTTGGAAGACAAGCATGTGTCAGACGATATGCTCGAGACCGAGCTTGTCACCGACACCTACTCTGTTCAGGTTCAAAAAGTCCCCCGGCGAAAGCAAGGCAAATTGAATGCCACTTCAACGGACTTCTGTTCGAAAAAATTGCCATGTCCACTACGCACTCTAGGGAGAAGTGTACGTCGAGGAAAGGACAGCCAATTGATCATCAGACTCTGAATGAGTCAGTCTTGGAAACAAGAGAACACTGGCGAGATACCCTGTGTGTTGAATGCACAGCCGTCGCGACAGACCGAGACACAAATGCATGACCGTCAAAGCACGCCCATGTCGATGTGCTTTCCGAAGTTCACAGGCAGGCCAGCACCGCGCGCAGAGCGGCGGTGCTGTCATGGTTCGGACTCATCGTCAGATCATATCGCCCGACTACTGCAGTTCCAGTGTATGCGCAGAATACGCCATGACCTATTCTTGTCAGAATGATGCTATGGCACCCACAGTACAGAAGCTTCGTTTGGCGTGCTCTGCATGTTATGCATATCCTCCCAGGCTTCGTTTGGTACTTGGGGGAGCAACTTGCACGATCAAATGCCAGAGTATTCTCCATATTGTAGGAATGCGGCTTCAGCTGGGGCTACCTTTTCGAACATTGGTTGTTTGTCGCCTACATTCATTGAATGCGTGCGAAGTGATGAAGTCAGGAATCCTATCGTGTTCCCATAGGCAGGAGCAACGGTGATCTCGCAAAGCAGGCGGTCTTGCACAGTGACCACGAGACTGTGTGCCAATATTCCTGCACTGGAGGCCGCTGGCGAGGCAATCGCGGTCCCTGATGGGGCAACGATGGTGCTGTCCGGGACTGCTTCCCGAGTGGCATACGCGAGCGTGAGCCGTCCATCCCTTCCGCGGAACGGCCGGTCACCCCTTCCTACCCTCAGTCATCCTGGATTGAGCGAGGCGGTTGCCAGCCCGCGTCGGTTGTCTTGATGTACGTTCTCATGTGCTATTGTTCGCCGCTTAGTCTCTCTCATAACTGGGAGGACCCCACTCGAAGCTGTCACATGGATGAGGTGACTCGTGAAGCAGGGTCAATTATCCTTCGAATTCTGCTCGCATCTGGTGTACTGACGGATCCGCTGCCCGCCGATGTGAATGGTGCCTCTGAGCTCCTTTACTGCTCCGCTGTTTCCGCTCGTGCTTGTCTTTGTGCCATACGTGTCCTGGGTCGTCTCCTTTCTCCACGTCGCGGTCTTCGGGACGCTTGTCATGATCGCCTAGCATCCTAGTTATGACACCCACGAGCTCGACGTGATAATGAGGTTGTCGCTGTGTCCCCTCAGGCGCTAGGGAGTAGGAGATCATGCCCTGCAGCGAATGAGAAGAGGTGCACTTTTTTATGGACATGGAGATGGTACTGGTCGTATAGGCAGAATCTCATGGGCTATGGCACTGCGCTGTTGTCCCTCTCCCGGTTACACCGAGCTCCTACAAGCATCTCTCCGGTTCATCGGTTGAGAGTGTACTGTGGCACGCGTCGGGCCCAGCAGGTCCACGGAGCCTGCGAGAGAGTGTGTAAGGAAGCCGGCTGCCACAATAACATGTGACAGACGCTGTCGAGTTGCGTCTGGAAGGACAGCGGGTGAAGCAGACTCTATGTACGTGGCCGCCAGTGACGATGATAGATGTAGATCTTTTCTGCGCAATGCGTTGGCATCTGGCCGCGACACTGACGGCCTCCCACAAAAGAAAGGTGGCATTCAAAACGAGGGAACCCCCCTTGCCTTAGTACCCATTTCAGACGCCCCACTGGCGGCCAAACTCAACGATGTAGAGCACATGTTGTCGTGTACGTCGCCTGCTGCACGGCTATCGATACAGTTCCTGCTTTTAGCCTGACTGAGGTGACGATGCGGACACGACTTTGCAGCAGGCGTCATGAAACAAGCAAATGTACAGAACACTTCGAAACAAGCCAGCCCAGGCAATGTGGCCGACCCCTCAAGGGCTGCCCGACGTGCACCAACCATCGCGAAAGTGGAACCAGGGGGAGTACGCCACGTTTTTACGATGGAGGCGAAGCGGACTGAAAGGAGAAGCGACATGCGGGTCCGCAACCCTAAGGTGACCTCGTGGTCCTTGTGAGGGAAATAATACACTACAACGTCGTCGCGCTGTGGCATGGGGAGACGTGACGTCCGTGATGACGTTGCGCAACGAGATCAATGACCGCCGCACGTAGAGACCTATCGATGTTAGTGATGTGCAAGCAGTCTCATGAAGCCGAACGCGAATGCACATGCACAACACCACGACAGCAAGTGGTCAGAGGAATGTCGACGCGGAAACACTCCCATGAATGCTGCTGATCCGGTCGCCGGCGGTGCCAATCGGGACGTACAGTACATCTTGCGTGGCGTGACCTCGAGCCAGCGACGACAGGTCGTGAAACGCAAGGCTCGACGGTAATCCAACGAGCGCCGGTACGGTAAAACCAGCGCATGAGTTAGTTTTCCATGCCACAGTCGTTGCCGTCGACAGCGTCGCCGTCGTCGATGTCGTCGTGGCGATGCGACGGCGGTGACGGCGGGAGCACGGCAATGACCTGCGGGCTCAGGAAGGGCTCACGGAAAGGCGCTCTGGAAAGGTCTTTTTACATGCGACAACCCCAGGCAGAGCGGTTGGCAAACTGACTAGGCACGATTCCGAAGGCTTGGCTACAGGACTGCAATCGCGCCGTCTGCAGGTCCGGCGGCCGTGCGTTGGGTATGGTGGATTCGAAAATATATTTACTGAATACAATAAAATTTCGATGTTTGACCTTGTGGCCCCCTCAGCACATGCTTCAGAGAGAAAAAAAGGAGTCGTCCAGCGGGTTTCCCCCAGCCAGACACTGCCATTCCTCCACTACTGCTGTTCTGAAGGCATGGGGCATTAAGCCGTACGACTCGCTCAAGCCATGAACCCTCGATCTCTTCTCCACCATGCCATGAACCCTCGTCCTAGGCTACTCCGAGTCAGCCCTTTTTCCCTTGCTACTGCAACCGGTCCCGAGGCGTCGGGGAACCATACTCCACTGCCTTGTTCTCTTGCTGTTGAGCAAGTTCACTCCGAGAGCTACGCAGAGGCGCATTGTAGTTTTGCATGCGGCGGCACTGCAGATGGTCAATGCAGGACATGTGCGGTCCCCAGAGTGCGAAGTCAACGCTTTGCGTGCAGCAGTGTCCACTACAAGAGGAGGTTGTGACAGGAGATGAATGACGATCGATTTTGCTCGTTGTCATGGACATATCGCGTTCTGAGTCATTGTCGATATCAATTGAAACCTCAACGACTTGGAGTGTAGAATGAAGCCAGCATAAGTTCCCAATTCAGCTTCTCCGCAGAAGGACTCTTGGAAGCGGTCAGTCCTGGTTCGAAGAATGCTACGCAGCAGACTATAGTTCATGGTGCAGCTCTGCCGTCGGTTCGTCATAGACACATGCCTACGTGTGCTTCATGGTGAGCTATTGAAACTGCGACTCAATGAGAATAATACAACAGCTCAGAAGAGAGGTCGTTTATAGCGAGCGCCGAACGATGTGCCGAAACTGCTAGTCTGAGTCTTCAATGATAATGACATCGCAGACGGGTGACGCTGTGGATGGGGCATGTCCGCCACCTTCGGGGGCAGAGGCGGCGGCCGCCGCACCCGACGACGATTGGCCGGTACTGTCTTGGCGACGTCTATGGACAGCGGCGGGCTCTCCACTTGATGTACTTGCTTCGTGCAGCGGCTGTTGCCTTTTCCGTTGCATAGGGGGCAGGGGGGGCAACCGGCTTGAGGTGGGGACCATGACAGGCCCAGCTGGAATGCGTCTGTAGCCGTGCAGGCCACCTTGCCGCTCCGGGCTGCCTCGGGCGTCTTGCTCGGCGTCCGCGATCCATACAGCAGACTCGGGGGAACTCTTGCCCGTCGCCCTAGGTGCTACGCCCGCCGAGCGGATGTCGGCCATATCTGCTTGTCCGGGTGACGGCGCATCGGCCTGTCCGACTGCAGCCCCAGGCTCATGTGCAACAGCATCTTCCTCAACGTGACCCGAGGAGCCGCCTCCGTGGTTGTCCCGGCCTCTGGGCGTCGACGGGTACTTCATCCGCCGTCTTTTCTCGCTGGTGGACCACTCGGGACGTTGCGTGCTTGGAATAGCCAAAGATCCTTTCAGTGGCTGCTGGTCATTGTCCAGAGACGGAGAGCGCTTAGTCCGTCGGCTGTTGTGTTGCCTCGGGAGGTAGAAGTCCCTACACTTGCGCACAGCAGGAAACTCAGGTGCTGCTCGAGGTGGAGTGGGCATGCCACCATCGTCGTGATGAGGAGGCTCAGGGTCCGTCTCTTCCTCATCACTGCTGCCGCCGTCGTCTTCGTCATCGTCACCAACGTTCGCGTCGACTCCATGGGCTCCTCGTGATTCACCACGAGTTTTGCGACAAAAACCGTCGCTGTCATCGTCTTCGCCATGGTCCGAACCGACAGTGCCGTGCTGTCGCGGCGCTTCGCCACTCTCACGGCATGCAACGTCGTGCACACTGTCTGTATCGCATCGGCTGCCACTGGTTGCCGCACTCGGGTGGCGAACACTGCCGCCTTCTCCACCTCCCCGAAGAGAAGAACCGCCGGCCTGCGCTTGAGCCCCTGCCACATTTCTGCCGTCCTTGCCCTTTGGTGATGGGTCGGCTGCCACCTCGTAGGCACCACGTACAGGTGCAGAAGACACGCCGGTGTCAAACTCGGGCGACGACGCCCGCGCCATGTGGAACGCCTTCCACGGCGACATGGGTAGGCGCATGGTGCGCAAGAGAAGAGGAGGTGCCCAGAGACGGGAGCGCCGAAACGACGAACGTGACACAGTGGCAGGCTTGCCGTCGACCTCCTCTCTGCGAGCCTGCATCCAGAGTGCCAACGAGACTGGCAGGCGGCTCGGCTTGCGGCGGTAATGGAGCCTGTCGCCTCGTCGCAAAATCCTCCCTGTCTTGCGCTCGTACAACAGAAAGGTGCGCTCTGGCATGACCGTCGCGACACGCCAATGCCTGAGGAAGATAGGCTCACTGGAGCCGCTCCGTAACCCTGCGACACGTCCGCTGACTGCCGACGAAGGTGGCGCAAAGGAGGGCTGAGTCAGCGCTTGCTCGATCTCCGGCGGCGCGGTCATCGTCGTCACCTCCCTGGCCGCCGTAGATCCCGCCCGCACCAGCTTGGCACCCGTGGGGTCCACAACCTTGGCATGTTCGGAGCAGTACACAGAATAATCGTCCGCGTTGACAAAACAGTCCCCGGAAGCGAGGCAAGTAAAGTGGAACGACAAGGCGCATGTGGGGAGGATGCACCCAATAGTCGCGCCGCGACCACCACACGCTGCACAAAACAAGCGGCGGCCGCGAAAGCAGGCCTCAAAGACGTTGCACAGCTTGCGTGAATCGTCATCCCAGTAGACCTCCGGGGACCACACGGCACAAACGTAGTGCGCCCATGCCACCTGCTTGCCGCTCGTGCTCGAAAATGGTCCAAGCACAGTTGAAGGTAGGATGCCGCCGTTGCGGTTCTCCTTTGGGCAGAGATCACACGGCCGCTCGGACCTTGCGCTCTCTGTGAATGACGACGTGGGCAATGCGGCGACCGCGGTCTTTGGTTGCTTGGATGTGGGACCTCGAGGCCCATGAAGCGTTTGGGCGACGCCGCGAGTCCCTCGCTGCTCCGAGGCGGCGCTGCCGGCAGAGAGTTCACGTCGACGGCTGGGGGTGACTATCGCAGTGGGGGCGATCGTGAAAGTGGATGAAGGTGCTGTAGAGCCACCGTCGGCCGCAGCCGCGTCCTCACCGCCTGCAGTTGCAGACACAAGCGCCGTGGCAGCGGCCACCGCCGCCAAAATTGAAGCTGTCGTAGATGCATCTGTCCTTGTTGCCTTGATCCGCGCCATCGTTGCGGCCAGATGTGAGGCAGCCGGACACAGGGTGGCAGTCCCCACGCCCAAGGACCGGTGGAATGACTTCGTCGCTGAGAGGCGCGGCCGCGACCTCTCGTTCACCAGCTCATTCTGAGCCGTCCACTGGGACTTGTGGTGGTTGTTTCTGTCCCGCCCAAGAGAAAAACCTTATGTAGCTTGCCTCTCGCGAAGGGTCACTAGAACACTGCATGAGGAGGCCGCTTTCAATCTATACGTGTCGGTAAAAAGCCCGCTGACCCTTGAGCTTCGCCCAGCCAAAGGACACCCGCCTCAAGCGCTCATTCGTGTAGAGCAGACCTGAAGCCAACGTGCATCTCAGGGCACTGCCACTGCCACTCTGCAGAGGCTCCAGCTGGGGCCTGAAAGCCAAGAGACCGTACCTGGGATCCGATCGACGTGCGGCCCAGAAGCCCATCGCACGGTTAACAGCTCGCAGAGGATCTACTACCCTCCAGTAGAAGTCGATACTGTACGGTGACCCTGTTACCCAGTGGTTTCGGCTGTGGTCCCGCGACAGGCCAAAACCGTGAATTCCAGGCCCAGTTGGGCTGCAGCCCGTCAAAAGCACCACGTCGCATTACCTGTTCTTTGCGCCAGTATCGTTGCTGTTTGGCACACTCCGGACCCATTCTTTCCCAGTTCGGGGAAGGCTGCAACAGGGCACCGCTCTGTTCCAATCCCATCAACCGGTGGAATCGAGCCCAGAGAGCACCCGCGGGTGCTCTATCGCCGGCCGGCGGTATGGACCAGATTTACGAGAGTGGCCTACTGTGTCTGCTCCACCGCATAGCCGAAGGGGCAGGCCAATAGCGCGAGGAAAACAGACGAGTGCGAAACCCGGAGTGGCCCTTGGGTGTGTCCCTTGATGAGCACGTCTCGTGTGGGAAGTCAGTCGTCGATCACTCCGGGTACAGCAAAAGCACTTCAGACCTCGAAATTTTCTCTTGTAGCCCCCTGAAACACGTCAAATTGGACGTGATCAGTCGGTCCCGGAGTCTGCTCCATTGCGATGGTCCCACGCGAGACACATAAAGTTTCGGGAAACGGGCTTCACGCGCCCTGACAGGGCAGTTTGTGTGCTTGGTTTCCCGACTCGCCTGTCAGGGCAATTCAGGTACTGGCTCTCCCGATATGCTCATCCACTGAGGACCACTACCGCGTCTCGACAGCCACGGCATGCTTTTGCCTCCATCGCCCTGGTGTCAGAGCGCGCGTACTGAGCGTCGTCTTCGGCACCCCGCGTCGGCGGAGGCCGGAACTGCACCATTTCTCCACCGCCACCACGCGCCACTCTTGCTCCTCGTTCGTTAATCACTACGTCGCTACCCTTGCCAACGCCGTCCTCGGCGTTTTTAAGCCTTCGACGACCTCCCCTGACATGTCGGAGCACGCGAGCTCCTCGGACGATGGAAACGACAGCAACTTCCCTGGGAACGAAGCTGCCCCCCGCCGCAGGGACCCGCAGGGGTCGTTCATTTCATCTCTGCGCCTGCGTCGCAAGAGGCAGGAACCCTCGTTCCGCGTTATTGAGCTGATTGAGGAGGAGCCGTTCGCGTGCGGCGCCGTCGACGAGGGTGACGTCTCTTCTGTGCGTTGCACATCACGCTTCCGATGCTCTGCTCATGGTGGGACACAGTGCCGCCAGTGGCACATCCGCGGGCCCGTTGCGGGCTTCTCGGATGACGCCGTCTGCTTGCACACCACTACAAAGATCCGAGCGGCTGTCAACCTCCCGCCTCATGAGGTGTTTGCGCGGTCGGTGCAGTACCTTGTGCCCGGCATCTACCGCGTCAGGCGCGATATGTACAACGCCGTGCGCTTCGTCGTCTCCAAGCTCGCCTCCGACGACATCGACGTCTGCACCGGGTCATCATTCCACGACGTGGCCCAAGGGGACCCCCTCGACGATGCGCTGATCGAACTCATCCTCAAGCGAGCCGCCACGACGGCGAAGAGAGCCAAGAAGCCCGCACAAGGTGGGCTCTCGCTGATGGGTCATGACAATGCCTACTCCGATACTGTGTACAAGAGTGCCGTCCGGGGGGCCATGCGTCACCGGTCTGTGCAGGCCCTGCAGCACTTCCGACGGAACGGTGCTCGAGAAATGCGACGGCGGGCTGCCGGCCTGAATGGTGTGGCAGCCGGATCCATTGCTCGCATGCGCCGTCTCATCGAGTTGAAGGAACCCGCCAACAATTCTGGTCGTCGCGCAACACGACTAAAGCTGTCGAGGGGTCTCTCCCAGATGCATGTTTTGCCGGCGCGCCTCCGGCTCCGCAAGGCGCGCAAGGAAGCCATTGACGATCCTGGACGAGTGGCGCACTACCTCTTTACCAAGACCGCATTGGGGGAGGTCCAACAATGGCGCTACATCCTGGGCTCCGCTTCCCAAAACACAAGACGGTACAGCGCGGCTTGCGGGGAGGAGAAGTGCTTGCAGACACACCAAACCCGGTTCTGGGAGGAGCGCGCGGCACAGACTGCCGACGCTGTCTCCGAGGACGAGGACAACGGCTTTAACTTCGACAATACCAATGCAGAGTACGACGGCCTGTACGTGGCTGAGGAGACGGACCCAATTAAGATCGAGGAGCTCGAGGTCAACGCCAAGTCCTTCCTCGAGTCCGACGACGGGAGTGCCCGGGTAGAGATATGTGCCGTGGGTTACGACGTCATCGATGCCATCCAGCAAGCACTTGATCGAGGAACGGTGCCCGGCCTGACAGCGTCGGACGTGAACTCAATGCCTCCGGCCGTACTGACATTCGCGGCCGACGGGGGCAGTGTCCGCAGAAAGGACGTCACGGCGTACACTATGTCGCTCTCGTCGCCTTGCATCATCCAAGGCCGGACTGACCTGACCCCCGTCATTTACGCCTTCTCCGGCGAAAAGGGAGTTGAGCGCGGACTCTGCATGCACGTCCGGGACATGTTGGCGGCCGTCATCAACGCGCCGTTTACCGTCGTTGTGGATGGCGAGGCGGACGGGACGGCGTGTCAACCACCAGGTGCTAGCGACCGCGACCGCCTGAAGCTCCCGGTGCACGACGTTTTGCAAGTCTGCGGTACGTGTGGTCGTTCTTTGTTTTGTCTTGATTTGATTGGATGTTGATTGGATTTTCACTCCAGTTTTTCAGTGCACGTTGTATGCGTGTGGCCGCCGTATCGGTCTCGGCCATGTACTGCCATCCTCGGTGCCACTCATAGGTGCTGACCAGCTTTGATGACGACAAACACACATTCTTTTTCCGGTGCTCTATGTGCTCGTTTGCTGTTTTCGTGGAGCAGCCGACTTCTCCATGTCACACAATGTCTCCGGCCTGACGGGGGGCAGTGATCAAGGCCGGTGCCCGTTTTGCGTCCGCTGCGACCTGGACAAGTTTCTTCGCCTGAGTTGTCACACTCACCGCCGGGAGGAGCGGAGCATGGAAGTGATTGGATGGCAGTGGGAGCTTGCGGTGTGGACATTTGCAGCTTGGTGTACCTCTTTTGACCACCACGTCACACTGCGAGATGGCGATGCCTGGTTGCGCTGCCCGTCGTGCCACATGGCTCTTCCGCTATCCGCCGAGGTCGTCGACGGGTCCGACTGTGTTACTTGCCCCAAACCGACATGCACGGGGGAGCGGATCCCATTCGTCATTGATATCGCGGCCACCAACCTGACCAACGCCATGAACGCCGCCCGTCGCCTGGCGGGAGGCGTACGCGGCTACCCGATGCTTCGCGGCTTGCGCACGCGGTTGCAGGCTCCCGTGCTCCACTGCACAGGGACGTCGGCCAAAATGACCATGTACTACATTCTTGCGTGTCTTCCCGAGGAGCAGAAGGTGGCAGCAACACGCGTGATTCTCGCCATCATGTCCAAGGGCAAGAAGGAGAACTTGTACCTGCGTGAGTTTCGCGAGCTTATCGCCATCGCCGTCGCTTGCCCGAGCGTGCTGTCACCGGACCTCGATCCCGTGTTCTATCTGCTGCTGCAGCTCACGCAGGTCGTCAACGCATCTTGGAGGACCGCATTGACTGACACCGAAGCTGACGTGCGGCGTGGAGCCGCGGCGATCATGCAGCTGGCGGCAAGCATCCTCGGACCACTCTTTGAGGAGGTCAAGCCGCTTGATCCTGAAACAAAGGACAGCAAAGTCGTCACGCTCTACATGCACGCCCCGATCGCTCACGTACGAGACCAGGTCGCAGATAGCAGGGCAGACGTCGCATACGTTTCGGACGACAACATCGAGGGGCACATACGGGGAATCGGTCGCTACTTGTACAACCATGGCGGCAACGCATCGCAAGCGGCGATGTTTGCGGACCTGGCCGGGCTCCAAGACGCGACGCTGAATTTCCGCACAGCGCGCTCCCACCCGTCCTCATTGATCTTTACCAGGGTCATCCGCTTGTGCAAGTGCTGGCGCGCTCTAGGCAGCACGGGCCCAGAGGACTACAACGCCGTGCGAGACATGGCCAAGGACGACGACCAGTTTCAGCTGGACGAGCGGCGGGGCGGAGACGAGCTCATCATCACCATGCCACTGCAAGACCGTGCCAAGGAGAACGGGGAGCGCCGTTTGAATTCCTGTGGCCAGCCAGTCCTCGGCAAGAAAGAGGCCCTACGGAGGAGCTTGAGTGTGCGACAACGGGTCATCAGCGCCTGTTTTTGTGGTGCGCTGACCAACAAGCCGAGAAGCGCGGTCATGGACCTCGTTCCAAGGATGCGTGCGGCGCGTGCGCGGGCGGCGCTCGTATCCACTTCGTCCATCAGGCAGCGGCGAACTAATGCCCTTGGCGGGAGCGTCGGGAGCATGGAGCGCGGCACCGATGACGGCGGCTCCACGGCCGCGGTCGAGACGCCTGATCGGTCCGACTTGAGCGGTCGGTCAACCGCCAGTGATGCTTCCGTGCGCAGCGGGACGTTACAGCCTTCGAGTACAAGGTCATCCACGGGCTCGACTACATCCGCACGTGCGCACGTGTCGTCTTGCGTTGCGAAGCGGCGCGCCATCATCGCGTCCATGCCTTCCTTGCTCCCCCCACGGTGGCTCATGGCACTGGTATTCCCTCAATCTGCCTTCTATACAACGGTCTTCAACGACGTGCGGGAGAAGGATGAAGCGCCGCCAACAGCCGGGGCGCGCGCGACAGTGGTACGGGAACACGTCGCCGTCTTGACGTTCTTCCTGCGGCGCACCAAGACGTATACTTTTGCGGCATGGGTGTCACGCTCTTCCCTTGCCTGGCAAGACGTCATTGAGGCTGCAGAGACGCTTCTGGTGCGCCTGCAGGTCATACATGCCGAGATAAGGACAGCGGAGCAAGAACTACATCCGTCTACTTTATCGTTTTGAGCACGCTACGCGCTGTGTCGCTTTCTTTTGCTCTTTGAACTGAAAAAAACCATGTCACGTGCGCGGTCCAACACAGTTGCCGAGCAAGTGTCGTGTACAAGAGCGTCGGGTCGCGTTGAGGTCGTCGCTTCGTTCTCGGGCTCAGTGGACGTCGCCCCACCGGGCGGCCGCAGGCGCCGTAAAAGGGGGCCGCGCTCGTGTCAGCGGGTGCATACGCAAACACTTTAGGGAGTAACAAGACGACGCAGCAGCGTCGCCGGATTAGCTCAGCAGTACTTTGGTAGGTCCCTGGCCCCATGGGCTGCAACGGGGGGGGCAGTTAGCCTGGCGTGTGGCCGCTGTTGGAGGGGCTAGACGCAAGCCGCCATGGCTCCCTTGCGGAACGAGGCGCAACAGCCCCGCACATAAATACCAGCGGCCATACCGTGAGATGTGGTCCGTCGGAGGGTGGCGCCACGCCGGTCCCTGACAATGCGCTCACGGTACGAAGTCGACCAACGATCATCTGCTGATCCCCGGCGACGAAAAGAATGGCCGCGTCTCACTGAGACCTGCTTTGGTGTGTCCGCTTCATGCCGTTCGGCCCACGGTTCCTGACTCAAAATGACATAAACATTGGTGTCAACAGATGATACTGAGCAGCTCGGTGACCGGAAAACGTGCGCGTGACTGCGCTTCTTGAAGAGCAAGTCGAGCACGCTCTCTACTAAATCTGGTGATTTCTACATCGAGCTGCACGTGATCCGTGATTGCTTTGACACAGAATCTGAGCACTGAGAGCGTTTTTGAGCAAGAGCGCACAACTGCCTCACAGATCATGAGTGAGAGTCGTCTGAACCGAAAAACAATGGCTGTTGTTCACTGCAGATAAAAAGAGTTCCTGTGCAATAAAAGGTGTCGCAAATGGTTGGTGTGCTGGGCACCGGCGCGTATTCTTGTTTTCACGTTCCAGGTATTGCTCTTCCCAATGAGGCAACTCTGTACATGTTCAAATCGACAAAACCACGATAGACAATCAAAAACGGAGTTGCACACAGCGCAACTTGTACATGTGTTAGGGAGGTCATTGAACATGTCTTTGCACTATGACTCGGTCTGTGCCATGCCGTTCTGAGGCATCGGCGTCGCTTGGAGTGCGACACTGTAGCGCTCTGCACAAAGTTTATGTGCCCACTGATGCCTGCAGGCCCCCTTACAGCGAACCGCGCAAGACTTCTGCACTACCGAACACCCGATTTGCACGTCTGTAAGGTACCTGGGTTAGAACCCGCTGCGCGGGACCCGCCAGGATCCAGGTGCCGGGACGGGGTTTCGATGGACATCGATCACATGGTCGATGAGATTAATGTCAGCGGTTCGATGGGAAGGAGAATCTGTGCAGATGTGGTAACAATTCCAGGTAATTTCTCAAATGTACTGTGCGCCGTCGTCTTGCCTCGTTCGACACCGCCGTGGTCGACGTTCCTTCGTCGAGGTCCAGCCACTGTTGCGCAGGCAAGGCGGCAGTCGTGTCAACATGCAACCCGTACGTACTGGCACGAGACAGTCATTCGGCATTTTGACTGTACAAACGACGGTTTTTTCGAACGCTCGCAGTCCTCTGCCCCGTGCTTCGGGGTGTTCGGGGTGCGGCGACACGGAAATTTTCTT
>Ga0209093_1000651_pt1 | contig 19256 bp, 28 predicted proteins | sample SidtaG_4_FD_187450 | JGI IMG/M metagenome (GOLD analysis project Ga0209093, IMG submission 187450) | Marine algal microbial communities from Sidmouth, United Kingdom - Sidmouth_Male1 metaG (SPAdes) (version 2) | ecosystem: Host-associated > Algae > Red algae > Unclassified | place: Sidmouth... | reverse complement strand
AACAGGCGGGAGGGGGGGGTGATGGGGGGGGGGGATGGGCGCCGGGGGTGATGGGCGACGGGCGATGGGCGTGGGGGGCCAGAGGACTATTCACATTTCCGGGTACTTGTGTTCCGGGAATCGGCTTCCTTGACCTATTCCAGCGGGATCTCACACACAGTTGTGTGAGATCCTGGAACGCCGACGAGAGGTCTTCAGGATCTGTGTGTGTCGCGCACAGGAAATTTCCAGTCGTGTATTGAGGCGGCAGGCTGGTCAATCCGTTCCTGATAGTCAATGCGCATTCCGTCCGGACCCGATTGGCGTCTCTCGTCCAAGAAACTGGCACAGGATCACGGCCGGGCACGACTCGCGCGGCGACAATGTGGAAGCGCCGTCGAATCGCTTTCCGCACCGACAGACCGCCCCCTACCCTCACAGCGCCCGGGTTCTAGGCGGCTGCCCACCCCCCCCCCTCCCCCCGGATCCGCACATCGTGGCCCCATTGATCCATTGGGCACGCGCACTATCCAGTCTCATCGAGGTAGGCACATTTGGGTTTGAGGAACAACATCGGGCGTGAACGCTGTTCGAAGCGCTTCTTTAGAGGCCTATCTGCTCCGCTTTTCTAACACCATTGTCAGCGTCACATATATTTTGTGGATGATTGCCTTCCCGATCCCCTAGTCTTTACTCTACCTTTCGGCTGGACCCACCCCTCTTTTTTGGTGACGGTCGGCTTAGTCAGGTGGAGCCGACGGAAGGTCGCTGGAAATGGACTCTCTTTCTTCCGCCCGTGGGATGGATCCTAATATGGATGACGCCATTTCGGCTCTCGTGGTCGCCCATTCGGCCGCCAAACTCGGGAACTCGTCCGTTGCAAACGACGGATTCCGTGTTTGGGCGGTCGGCTTACTCGACCTGATCGCTGGGCTTGAGCCGGCCGCAGCGACCAACTGGTGTGTTGTTCGTCGTGCTCTTAGTGCAGTTGTCTCTACTGCGGGGGTGAGGGAGGGCCACCGCGACGCCGCCGAACTCCTTGAGTTGTTCGAGTTGGCAGATCTGGTTGATGTATGCGGGAAGACAAACCGCGCCCCACCCTTTGATCGTGACCTCGTCGGTCGGTTCTTCAAGAAGAGCGTGAGGCAGGGTAGTTTTTTTAGGGATGTGAGATTGACCCCTGCACATTTCGATGAGTTTGTTACCTTGACCTCACCGCACCTCCCTCCCTCTTCCCGTGGCCCTTCCACCATGCCTTCGGTCTATCGAATTTTTACGGTACTGTTTTGGCTTTCTCAGGGCGGCAGGCAGCGCGTTGTATCACGGGCGGTCGACGTTGTCGAGTCAACATTTTCCAAGCACTGTGAGCCGGTGTTTGATGCGCTGCTGGCGGGCTTGCCCAAGCCAGACTGGCCTGGACCGGCGGGGCGTGAGCATATTTCGAGTGACTTCGCCCAGCTGACGGGTGGCAACCCGGTCAGATGGAAGGGACTGTACGTTTGTGTTCTGGTTCCATTGCATTCGGCTGAGCGATGGCTGGCCTACGGTGCGCGAGTGCAGGCCGACGGGCCAGTGGGTGTCGGTTCGAATCAAGATAACCACCATGCATTAGGGAAACGTGGGGACGGCATCTTCGTTAGCTGGCCCCACGCTCTTGTTTGGTATTCGAGGACGTGAAGCGCTCACAAATTCTGTCACATGTCGTCCTGGATGAACTTTGCGCTTCACGGCCACGAGGCTCGTCGCTATGTTTTTGCTATCGGTTGCGACATGAATGGTATCTTTTCTTCACACATGGGGAGCTGTCGATGGTTGCCTGAAACCCATCCTTACTCCATCTGGGGAGCAAAAGGAAGACTGTACCTACCGGAAAGCCCAAAGCTCCCTTCTGCTCATCCCTGTGTCTGCCACACGACGCTTCCGGTACTTTTTCGGCGGCTTCCTTGGCTCTCAGGGCGACTCGCTTGCATTCCGCGGTCGTTCGTGGCATCAAAATGCGGCGGATCCATTCCTACGAAAGTAAATCCTGAGCAACGACGAGCTCGTCCTCGGAGATGCGGTCTTCGCGCTGACGCCCTTCCTCGTACGTTTTTTCCCAATCTCTTTCCGTTGTCTATGTGCTGGTTAGCCGCCAGTCGAAGAGCAACGAAAGCGCGTTGGGGACAGCGGTGGGGAGCTGTCACGAATCTGGTGGACGGGCAAATGCTGCATCGATCTCAGATACCCCAGTTCCCAGACAGATACCTAACGTAACCGACCTTGCCTCGACGCGGCACGCCGCTCCGTCACCTGTTGCCCTTCATTTTTTACTTCGCTACAAGGTACCCCCCGTCAGGGAAGCTGACATCTCGGGTCCCAACGCGTCCTCTATGCGGAGGTTTAACCACCTGCACGCAAAAATGAGGCTTGTTTTTGAGAACGCATTCGGGCGTCTCAAGGGTAGGTGGAATGTCCTGCGGTTTATTGCCGCCCACCTTGTACTTGCGGCGGCGGTGCAAGAGGTCACAGAGGCCCTCGACACCTTCTTAGAGGCGAGGGACTCTGAGTACGAGGCGGAGGGCGAGGAGGAGGAGAGCTCTGCCGACACGCTTGTCATTGAGGAGGGGGTTGAGACAGACAATGCGCGACGTACAGCGAGTGCCGCCCGCCGTGTGCAACTCGTGAAGGCCCTTGGACTGCCCTGGGTGGACGGCGACGAGTGAGCGTCTGCTAGCTTCTGAGTGAATGCGGGGGTGTGGTGCGGAGGGCGGAGTATGAGAAAAGAATATGTGGGGGGTTGCCATGGGAACGGGGTGGCTGCCGTTGTGTCGTGCGCGAGCAGGGGCTGTGATGTCGAGCAACGAAGACGAAGAATAAGGGCCACATCTCAGGACAAGACGTTGGTGCCACGCTGGAACTTACTGTGACGTGGGACGTGTGCAAAAAAGGTCCTCGGCCACACTTCCATGTATTGTCCGCTGTTTTTTGTAGAAAAACATCAAACAGAGCTATGAAATAACGGACACGAGGTAATCAAACACTGGCGACGGGCCTTCTCGGATATTACCCGGATCATGTCAAACACAGCAACGCGGATGTCGTTGTCGTTTGCAGAATTGGCCGCCTGGCCCGACCCCGGGTGCCCGCCGTTGTGCCGATCAGCTAGTATGACGCGCTACCGCTCGTTCTTGGCGTTCAAGTACTCGCTGACGGCCGCCGAGGTGCTCGCCTTTTTCGCCTTTTTTGAAATCTTGTGCGCCTCGGCGGCCGCAAGGATGTCAACAGCTTTGGGAGTGTCTTGCTCGTCGTCGCTGGCACTCGGGATACCATTGCTGTCGCCAAGCGTGTCACCCGCCCCATTTCCCGCCACGGCACCGCTTTCATCGGCCGTTTCAGCTGCCTTTGCGGCAGATTCAAGGACGGAGACGCCGCCAGGGGCGTCAGGGATACCGTGGCGTAAACCCGCCGCCGTGTACAAAGCGCCGTCAGCGGGTGGGGCTGGGCCGCCAAGCGCAACAGGCTCGCGCCCGGTCGACTCGCTGGCGACAGATGACTTCTTGAACTCCTCGCGAGCCAGGTCGTAGAGCTCCGCGCCACCAAACTTAATGAGGATGTCCTCACTCTGAGACTTACTAAGCCCTGTCTTACGAAGTTGGGATCGTGCCGCCACAAACCTGGTGCGCGTGTCCTTGAGCTTGCGGTCTACCGAAACGGCCAACCGCGTGCGAGCCGCCGCACAATTGGCCGCCCCTGTTGCCGCGACAAACGCTGCCACGATCCCGTCGCCCGTGCGACGAGTCTTTTATGCGTCCTGCTACCGCGGTAGTGGGCCCAATGGGTCGGTGCGCCTGTGAGCGCGCCCTTGAGCTCACTGTGGGCCCAGGTCGGGTCACGGGGCGCGGGCGGGTCCGTAGCCTTGCGCTTGCCTGAAGTCCTGCCATTGGTCGGGGCCTTGTCACTGCCGTTGTCCACGGTGCCCACCCCAGAGGGGGGCGATGCCGTCCTAAGCTCCACCACCTTGGGGATTGCGGTGCGAGCGTCCATCGTGCACAAGTGGCCGAGGGGGGGGTGGAATGGGTCGGAGGTGCGGTGGTGCGATGGTAAAGTTGTGCGGTGGTGCGGTGGTGTGAGCAAGACGCAGTTGGAACGGTTGTCGTTGAGGTTGCGGAGTAGTGCTGAAGCGGGTGGGGCGTGCTCTTGTACTCAACTGGCATCTCTATACACATTAAAATGGGGTAATGGGGATGTCCGCGCCGGATCACTCGCAGGGCGGCGGCAGGGAGAGAAGGCGTGGGCAGCGACCGGCGGGCAGGCTGCAGACGCGCGCGCAGTCGGAAAGGGCGCCAGTTCGGAAGCAGCAACTCAGAATCCGCGGGCTTTCTCTTCGCGGGAAGAATTTAGCCAGGGGCTCGGTGGTAGTGAAATGGATTTACATGAAGTCGGATTCTCACATAGGCGTCCACCCCCCCAGTGCCTCGAAACACGGTTTCACACAAGAGCCCCCACACACATAGATCTTGGGAAACTGTGAATCGTCCTCAGGGGTGAGGCGCGAATGGTGCGGGAGTGGCTGGGGAACGGCGCCATGGAGGGGGACGGGGCCGCGCCACGCGCGCACTTCGACTCGGCGCGTTGCGGGCGGATGCGCGGCGCGCGTGCGGCGTGGAGGGCGGCGGTTCTCGCTGGCAGATCTCTCACGGTGCACGGCGTTGTCGCGTGATCGGGTGTGTTTCTTTACACCGCCGATCTCTCGATGCGCGCCGCGCTTCTCGGATTGCATCCGCCGATTTGCTGCCGCCCATCAGATGACAGACAAAATTCAAACCAACCAAATAAAATGGAAAGCAGACAAATGCGCAATGCGACTGCGTTGTTGTATGGCAGGGTACTTCTTTGGTGCGCCCGTCTGCGCTGCGAAGTGGACCTTTGGGCGACTTCGTGGCTACCCACGACGTGTCGGTGTCGCCTCGAAATCGCCAAGAAGTAACCAAAAAATGCAAAAAGGCAGAACCGCCGACGATGTCGCACGGAACTGTCGATGTAGAAAGCAATAACGCACCGAACGGCGACAGAATTAAGCAGGTCACAGGCGCGGCGGCGCGCACCAAAGCGGGAACTGCCGACCGCGGCCGAGGCGGCGCGGATCGAAGCGGGAACAGCCAACATTGCAGCGGTGGCGTGCGCCGGGACGGGAACAGCCAACCGCGACCGTGGTGGCGCGCACCGAGACGAGAACAGCCAACCGCCGCGGTGGTGGCACGCACCGAGACGGGAACAGCCGACCGGGAACAAAGTACAGCCGCAAAAGGTAGCATCAGCAACAGACAGAGCGGAGCGAGCACGAAAGTGGGCGAGCGGCGGCGTTATTCGGGGCGGTCCTGTGGAGCACAGGGAGAGATAGCGGAAACCTCTCGTGGCCGTCAATTGCATAGAGCTGGAGAGCTCAGAGAAGATTAATGTAAGCCATGGCCCTGACGTCACCTGTCCGACGGCTGAGTAGTAATCTCCCTCTTTTGCCTCATGGCCGCAGAGCGCGGCTGCTGATTGGTGGGAAACACGGCTGGTGCGAGATATATCGGGTGAACCGCAAAATTCATGCTGCCCTTTGTGGACGTCCGACTGTATCCCTTTCCTTTCTGAAGTTGACAGTCGGAGCCGTGTCGATTCCTTTTCCACTCCACCTTCCCTCCCCCGCCCATACCCTATTGACAATGGTGAGGAGCCGCCGATCTGTGAAGCGGCGCCGGGGGGGGCACGCGTTGCTTGCTTCCGACTCGCCGCAACATGAGATTCCCCGGCCCGGAAGCCCCGCACCTGGGCGCGAGCTGCTCAATGACAAGCCCCCACCCCCGCACCCAGCGCTCAACCCCGGCCCCCTGCCTGCCCCCGCGCTCACCGCACGTGACGGCCTCCTCGCCGAGAAGGCGCATGCACAGGCCTCTCTTTGAGGACACCGCCGACGACGATGTCCTCGCTTCCGGCGTCGCCGCTGCCCCGGTAGCCGCGGCCGAAAATCTTCGTGCAGGGTGCTCTGTAGGCAACACCCGCTGAAGAAATTGCAGCGGGAGGCGAGTCGGCGTTGGAGTTCCATCGGCGTCGACCGTGTTGGTGCTGGGACGCGGCGTCCGTGCCCAACTGGGAAGCTAAGCCAGGCGTAGGCGATCTGCTAAGCCTGCATGGAGCGGCGTCCTACGGCTACCTGGCGATGGAGGGCGTGCGTCCCCTCCACGTGGTCGTTCCTCTGCTTGAAATGCTACAACGACAAAAACACCTCAAGACGCGCCTTTTGCTTAACGGCTACCCCCGCAACCGGTGCGAGACGCACATCGGCGGCTGTTGTATGGAGGAAGCTCTCCTCCTGCAGGCCTACATGCCGCCACGTCTTCCGAGGACCGAGTTTCTCGACGAGGTCGGGACGTGGCGGGCGGCCGGCGAGCTTGGCGCCGAGCTGGGCGAAAGGCTGACAGCCGTCTCAGGTATCCTCTTTCGGGCGCCTCGGGACATTGCGCACTTGCGCACTACTGTTGAATCTGGCGTTCAGCCCGCCCACACTGACGCTTGGGAGCCGCGGCTCCAGCACAAGGACGTGCCCTCGTAGTCCATGATTATTGCGTTGCAGGACAGCATCCGTGTGACAGTGTACCCGGGCAGCCACCGAGTCTTTCACACAAGAGAACACTGCAAGGTGCCGCGCGGCGACGTTGGACGACCTGTCGCCCTGACCCTGAGTAACGGATCGGCGTTGCTTTTGCTCCAGGACCCAATCCACCACGGCATGGAGACAGTGATGGAGGAGGAGGAGGTTGAAGAGGCGCTTCCCGTGCAGAAAGACCGGATTTTTATGTACCTCTACCAGGGACAAATGGTTGTCAAGAGTAAGACGTGTGTGATAGAGTGGGTTGACAGAGAGCCGTAGAACATGTGTAAACATCTATTGTGCCACACCCCGTCGTCGTGCCTGTGCAACTATCTCAACTGTACGGCTTTCCACCGTTGCCCCCACCGCCACCCCCGTCTCATAGATGCATCCCCACCACTGAAGCCCCGACCCCTAAGCCTCCATGGTTTCCGCCGACGCTGCTACTATTTTCCGTGGCCGTTTTCGCCGCCAACATTGGCAGGGAGAAAGAAAGCGGTGGCGGCGCGGACCGCGACCCCGTCCGCAGCCGCTCATAGCGGGTGCGGACGCACCACGGCGCCCCGCGACCACCGAATACGGCCCCGTACAAGAGCCTCAGCCGTCCGCGCGGGCGGGGGGGGGGAGAGGTCACGACTGGCGTCGCCGACGCCACTGAGTATCCGCAAAAACTGCAACGAGCCCGCAAATGAGCTCGCCTTCGGCGCGGCGGCAGACGCTGCTGCAGATGCGGGGGAAGTGGAGTGGGTGCTTAAAGTTGTGCCTGCTTGGATACGGGGGGCCCTGACCGAGAGGGGAGGGCGGGTGGCCGCCACCGTGGCGGTGGCAGCAGGAGCTGTGGCACCGTCCGTCCTCGCCGACCCCCCCACAAAGGCACCCAAAAAAGAGGTCCCCCACCCCGACAACGCCAGCCCCCGTCGCGTGGCCCCTACCCTCCCGCCGAAAAGGGGCCAGAAAAGACAGAAGCGCGACCGCGACCCCGCGCCAGCCGCCTGCGACAGTCACCGCCACCTGCGGTCACGTGGCTGGATCGTCGGTGGGTGGGGGAGGGGGACGGTAGCTTCAAAGAGCCAAAAGCCGTACTGGCGGCTCCCCTCCCGCGCTGGTGGCCTCAAAGTCCGGTGGGGTGGCTGAGCACCACATCCCCGCCGCCGACGCCGCCTCACGTCGCGGTGGCGCCGCAGGCGGGGAGGAGCGGCGGCGCCGCCCGTCACCGCCGACCCCCCTGCAGAGGCACCAAGAACGCGAGTCCCCCACCCCGACGGGACCGTGTCTCATTGATCCACGCACCCCTTGAGCCCAAAAAGAGGCCAAGAAAGAGGCAGAAGCACAGCGACAACCCCGAGGCACGCGCCGACGCCCGTCGTCACCACCGGCGGCAACGCCGCCAAGTCGTTGGTGGGTGGCGGGCGGGGGAGGTAGCACAAAATGGCCGAAAACCATACCAGCAGCTCCCCCCCCACGCTGGTGGCGTCAAAGTGCGGGTGGGTGGCCGCGCGGCACATTCCTGCCGCCGCCTCCGCCTCATGCTGCGGGGGGGGCTCATGCAGGGAGGAGCGGCGGCGCCGTCCGTCATGGCCGACGCCCTCACAGAGGCATCGAGAGCACAGGTCCCCCATCGCGTCTGCGCCATGCCCCGTCGCTCCGCCCCCACCGCCACCCAAAAAGAGGCCAAAGGAGAACGCAGCAGGAGTGCCACGACTCAGAGATAGCTGCCCGCGACCGTCACCGCCATCTGCGGCAACGACACGGCGTTGTCTGTGGGTGGCGAAGGGGGGAAATTGCTCCAAAATTCCGAAAGCCACACCGGCGGCTCTCCCCTCCCAATGGTCGCAGAAAAGTCCAGGGGGGTGGCCGCGCGGGACATCCCCGTCGCCGCCCCAGCAATATGTCGCGGGGGGGCCGCAGGTGGGGAGGAGCAGTGCCGCTGCCCTTCGCCCCCGACCCCCTCACAGAGACACCAAAATCGCAGGTCCCCCACCCTGACGGCGCCTTTTCTCGTCGCGCCTCCCACCCCCCCAGCCTGGAAAGAGGTTAAGAAGGACGCAGGGGCACCGTCGCGACCCCGAGGCACCCGCCCGCGCCCGTCACCACCCTCTGCGGCAATGCCACCGAGTCGTTGGTGGGGTGGCGGAGGGGTGAGGTAGCTCCAAGAAGCCGGAAATGGCACCAGCGTCTCTCCACTCCCGTTCGTGGCAGAAAACTGCGGGGGGGCGGTCGCCTCACACATCCTTACCGACGCCTCCATCATGGGACGTCAAGGCGGTTGTGGGCAGGGTCCTGTCGGGCGGCGCCTCTGTCTGCCTCGACAACGAAGTCGTGGGAGGTAGGTTCTTGTGTGGATCAGGAAATGTATTTTAAAGTCCAAGGTACTTTTACTCCCAAAAAGGTTCCATACTCACTCACTGTACCTGTTACTTACTTCTTTGGACCCGAGACCCCGGGGGGTGGGGTTCTCGACGTCCCGAGATGCTGGGCCAGTCTCAGGGGGTGCCCTCCTGGGGCGCTCCGGGTCGGTCGGCAGTCGGGATTGGGGAATCGTTGGCGATCGTTGTGTTGCGGTCGTCCTGGGACGCATGTCCTTGCCTCTCACCCGGTTCGGTCGTCTTGGGTCGGCTGTAGAGGGACGCTCGGGCTCATAGAGCGCAGGTTATTCGAGCTCGACGAAGAAATCGCGCGCCCGAGGGGCCGTGCAGAAATCGCACCGGCTGGCGTCTCCGACACGCCCCCGAAACAGCGCGATCTTGTCGGGCCATCGCGTGCCCCTGGGCGCGTGCATTGGGAGAGCCGTTACGCTTTCAAAGAGGACTGCGGAACCACAAGTGCCGACCAAGCATCACCCGCTGGCATGAATCGTGCACTGCAGCCTCACCTCTCTCTTCTTCCCGCTGTGCACGGGCAGCAGGCAGCAGTAGGAAAATGGGCGGGACGTGCATCTACGTGATATGCGCGCATGAGCTGCGCGCGCGCCTGCCGTGCACATTTGTCTTCGGGCTGCTGCGGCTCGGCTGAGCTTTCGATTCGTGCGAGTTCCGTCTGTGGCCGCACTAGCGAATCAAACTGGCAGGGCACCCTATGTCTGACCTCGCAGGTTTGCCGATTGAGCAGACACCTCATGTTTCAGCACAGTGCGCCCGCGCCCTCTCCCCGCTAGCATTGCTTTTCGGTGTGCAGTGCATGCTGTTACGGGCCAGAAATCGCCATTTCCTGACGAGAGAGCCGTGATTTGCGTGCTCGCGGGTTCCCCCGGGCTGTCCATAGGCGGCGGTGGCTGCCTCGCTTTCGCCTTCCCGCACCTTCGGATATTACCTTTCTCCTCTTGCTGCACACCCCCCGCACACTACCCCCTTCCGGATTTATGCCCGAGCTTGACACTTGCCACCCACCTTTCGCGTCCCCTCCCCTTCCCTATTTTCCCCTGGGCGCCCCGCCTTCCTGCATAGCTCCTGCGCCTCTCTTCCCACCGGAATGTGCCCTTGAGCTTTCACATCCCCCCTTCCTTTGCGGCGGCTACGTGCTGCGAGCCGGTACGGGTCCCTACGCTCAAAAACGCGCGAGGCACACGATCCGCTCCCACAGCGGTCGATCCTAAAAATTCCAACTTTCTGCGCGGTCTGGTGGGGGATGTGCCCCTTCCTCCTGCATGGTTAAAGCATGTCGCGGGGATTTAATACCACTCCAAGGCCCTACAGGGACCGTACACACAGTGGCGCGCGCACGTGCACTTGTCCGGTGCTTCAACCAATCTTTCGACGCAATGGTTCGGCCCGCACGAGACGTCAATCGCACCCTACTACGAGATCGGAAGGGTGCAGGGCATTGGGTTCGCCAGCGCGCACTCGCGACAGCTGCTGGCAGTGGGAATCGCCGCGCTGTCGGGGAGTTTGAGGAGCGGCAGTGCGGCTGATCCCTCGTCCGCACCAAGTGCCATCGCCTTCCTCATGGCGGCTGAGGCGGTGTAGAGTAATGATTCGGACGACAAGAAGGCCAAGCCCACTCGTACTCTGGCACCGTCGGTGGTTGAAGGTGTGGTATGAGACATCGTCCGGCTGGTCGACGCCTGTTCATGCGGCCGGGGCGGATTCCGGCAGCGAGGGGACCCGGGACACGGGGCATCGGCTCTGTAGGACTGCGCCAGTGGCGCTGTACTGGTGGCTGTGGGCGCTGGTGCGCGGAAGCCGGCCGGCCGGTGGTGTGTCGCCTTTGTGGCGTGCCGCTGCGGCTTGTGAGCGCCTTCGGCGCACTTTTCCGGGTGAGCTCGTCGGCTAGTCATGTGCTGACAGCGGGGCGGGTCAATCCAGATCGAGGAGTGTCATGCATTGGAGGGAAGTATCTGCCTCGGAGGTATTTCTAGCGCGGTACCGGGCCAGCTAGTGGCCCCGGTTCCCGCGCAGCGGTTTCCGCCTTTTCAGGACGAAGGGCGACGACGGTGGGAGGCACCGTCGTCACCGGCAAGTAAACCGTGTCTTCATGTCTTGGCGTTTCGATCGGCCCGACTTCCTGGACCTCGAGTCCCATAGCAGGTGTCGCGCGAGCGGCCGAGACGGCCGTTACTTCCCTCCTCTCCGAGGTGATCGCGATCCATTGTACTACATTTGGCGCTCCGGGTGAGACTCTGGCATTGCTAGCGCGGTGCCGGGGACGAACCATGTCGTTAAATCGATCATGTGACCCCAGAGGGGTTGTCTTGGATGCAGATTTGACAGTCGAACGAGGACGTCCCGAGGGACCGTACTTCCTCTTGTCTTTTCGGATTGCGGATCTCCCTCTCCTTCCCCGCTCAAAGATGTCGCGTGGTAGATCGACGTGCCTGACAAGCATCAAGAGCTACCACGCCATCGGCGGGAAACGACGGCACGCTGGCGCGGCCAACTCAGGACCCGGGTGTTTGGCAGAGGGTCGGCCCCGGCTTGGCGGCGGTGGTACGGTGGTAGGCGAGTTGGACTCCCCACAAGAGGACCCCGGCCACACGCCGACCAACGGGACTCGTCTCCCCATCATCCGGAACGGGTGGCCGCGGGCACGGTGTGCCGCGATGGCCGCCAGGGGGCCTCCAAGAAACCCCTGGATTAAAGGCTCGCCGGGCTATGGGACGGTGGCCGCTTCCCATTGGGGCGCGGGTGACGTCAAGCGGTGCTTGGCCGGTGAGCTGTGTCGGTTGTGGCGATGTCTCTAACAAGTTCATCCTGACCGCGCCGCGGTACGATTGAGATGGCGTCCTTGGCGCTGGGCTTCGTAGGTGCACCGGATTGGCGACCCGGAAAGCGGCGGTGCTCAGCGCTGGAGAGTTCTCCCATGAATTCCCGGCGGCGTAATCGACGGAGGAGCGTGAGGCGGATGAAGACCAAGATTCTTGGCGGGGTCGTCACCATCGGTGTCTTCCCCCGGCGTCGCCGGAACTGTGGGTCTGGCTTTGCTCGTTGCAGCCCATCCCGGTGATGACGCCCTGTCAAGCTTCTTGGAGAACCTCCGGCCCCACGCGGGGTACTTCGGCAGACAGCGCTACTTTGTTGCGAGAAGGACCGGGAAAGATAAGACTCGTATAGTATCGCGCAACGCGAGAGAAGGAAGAAGCAGATAATGGGGCGAGCCCAAGACACAAGGGGGGCTGCTGCGATAACGACGACGAGCCGTCGGGAACCTCAGCACCGACGGCAATGACGACGTGTGGTCACCAACGGCGTCGCCGCAGTCGGATCCGCAGCCGTAGCCGGCCGACATCGAAGCCACCGTCCTCTTCCCCCGAACCGAGATCGAGCCGACGGAACCGGCCCCACCGGCACGCACGCCTACGAGACGCCCTTCTGGGGCGGGCGCTGCCTAGTCACCAGCGCTCCTCCCCGGGAGGGGTAGGATCGGCTCGCAGCGATGCCTACTTGCGGCGGCAGAGCCGCCACGGTCGGCCCCGTTGAGGAGGGGGAGGGGCGACGCCCGTGCCGGGCGTCGGCGCACGCGGCCTGTCCGTCCCCGTGTCGTGGGGACGACAGCACGGGCAGAGGCGCAGCGGCGGGTGACGCCCCTGACAGGGGTTGCCGCTCGTTTGCAACGCAGGGCATCCCCGAGGCCGAATGGTCGTCGACGACGCCGGCGGCGCGTCGGCGGCGTCTAAGACTGAGTCGTTGACGGCGACGGATCAAAAGCGTCGTCGACGCGATCGATGTCGGCGGCGCGACGGGCCGACAATGGCGTCGCCTTCCTCTTCTCCCGAACCGAGATCGAGCCGACGGAACCGGCCCCGCCGGCACGCACGCCAACGAGACGCCTTTCTGGGGCGGGCGCTGCCTGGTCACCAGCGCTCCGCCCCGGGAGGGGTAGGGTCGGCTCGCAGCGATGCGTGCTTGGGGCGGCACAGCCGCCACGGTCGGCCCCGATGAGGAGGGGGAGGGGCGACGCCCGTGCCGGGCGTCGGCGCACGCGGCCTGTCCGTCCCCGTACCGTGGGGACAACCACGCGGGCAGAGGCGCAGCGGCGGGTGACGCCCCTGACAGGGGTTGCCGCTCGTTGGCAGTGCGGGGCATCCCCGAGGACAGATGGTCGCGAGCGGCGGCGACTGGACTTAGGAGGCGTCGACGACAATGGGCGGGACGGCGGTGCGTCAAGGGCGTAGCCGACGCGATAGGGGGCGTCGGCACAACCGGCGGAGATCGGCGTCGCCGTCCTCTTCCCCCGAACTGAGATCGAGCCGACGGTCCCGGCACAGCCGGCACGCATGGCGACGAACCCGCCCTCTGGGACGGGCGCTGATCGACAGACAGCGCCCTGCCCTAGAGGGGGCGTGATCGGGTCGACGCGATGCGTGCTGGGGGCGGCGGAGCCGCGATGGTTGGCGTCGTTGAGGTAGGGGAGGGATGACGCCCATGCGGGTGCCCGGGATAATGTCCGGGAGGGTGAGCCGCGACGCCCGTTCTGGGCGTCGTCCCATGCGGCTTGGCCGCTCACGCGTCGTGGGGGGGCGGCGCGAGCAGGGACCCGCAGACGAGTCATGCTGCTGACAGGGATGCACGCGCGTTGGACGCGCGGGCCAACCCTGAGGACAGTCGTTCGTGAGGGACGGCGAATGGATGTCGGGTGGCGTCGACGGCAGAGGCCGTGACGGCGACGCGTCAAGGGCGTCGCCGACGCGATCAAATTCGGCGTCGCCAATGGCGATGGTCGGCATCGCCCTCCTCTTCCGCGGACTTGAGATAGAGCCGACAGTCCCGGCCCCGCCCGCACGCATGGCGACGAACCTGCCCTCTGGGGCGGGCGCTGATTGGCAAAACGCGCACGGCCGTGGAGGGGTCGTGGACGGGTCGACGCGATGCGCGCCCGGGGCAGCGAAGCCGCGACAGTCGGCGACATCGAGCATCGGAAACGGCGACGCCAATGCGGGGCGGCCATGCGTCTTCGCCTGCCCGCAACGTCCTCGGCGGGCGCTGTGACGCCGACGGGGGGAGGTCTTCCCGTCGTCCGATTCGCGCTGCGACGACGGCGGCGCGGGCTCCGCGAGGCGCGCTTTCCCCCTGGCGTAGGCAGAAGTCGGGGGCCGCAGCGCCCTCGGCGTGGCGGCGCACCGCCCCTGGCGGGCGACGGCAGCGGCGGCAACCACGGAGTGCTTCCGCCGGCGCGGCGCTGGGGCGCGGCGGCGCCGTTGCAAGATTTTCGGTCCTCTGCGGCGGCGTAGCCGGATCAAGCGCGGCCCAATCTGCGGCCATCCTTCCGACGGCGCGCCACCCGCGTCTTCGCCTGCCCCCGTCGGCGTGTGCGGGCGCGGTGACGCCGACGGGGGGAGGTCTTCCCGTCGTCCGATTCGCGCTGCGACGACGGCGGTGCGGGCTCCGCAAGGCGCGCTTCCCCCCTGGCGTAGGAAGCAGTCGGGGGCCGCAGCGCCCTCGGCGTGGCGGCGCACCGCCCCTGGCGGGCGACGGCAGCGGCGGCAACCACGGGGTGCTTCCGCCGGCGCGGCGCTGGGGCGCGGCGGCGCCGTTGCAAGATTTGCGTTCCTCTGCGGCGGCGTAGCCGGATCACGCGCGGCCCAATCTGCGGCCATATTTCCGCCGGCGCGCCACGCGCGTCTTCGCCTGCCCCCGTCGACGAGGGCGGGCGCGGTGACGCCGACGGGGGGAGGTCTTCCCGTCGTCCGATTCGCGCTGCGACGACGGCGGCGCGGGCTCCACGAGGCGCGCTTTCCCCCTGGCGTAGGCAGAAGTTGGGGGCCGCAGCGCCCTCGGCGTGGGGGCGCACCGCCCCTGGCGGGCGGCGGCGGCGGCGGCGCTGACGGGGTGCTTCCGCCGGTGCGGCGCTGGGGCGCGGCGGCGCCGTTGAAAGATTTTCGGTCCTCGGCGGCGGCGTAGCCGGATCAAGCACGGCCCAATGTGCGGCCATCTTTCCGCCGGCGCGCGACGCGCGTCTTCGCCTGCCCCCGTCGTCGTCTGCGGGCGCGGTGACGCCGACGGGGGGAGGTCTTCCCGTCTTCCGATTCGCGCTGCGACGACGGCGGCGCGGGCTCTGCGAGGCGCGCTTTCCCCCTGGCGTAAGGGGAAGTCGGGGGCCGCAGCGCCCTCGGCGTGGGGGCGCACCGCCCCTGGCAGGCGGCGGCGGTGGTGGCATTGACGGAGTGCTTCCGCCGGCGCGGCGCTGGGGCGCGGCGGCGCCGTTGCAAGATTTTCGGTCCTCTGCGGCGGCGTAGCCGGATCAAGCGCGGCCCAATCTGCGGCCATCCTTCCGACGGCGCGCCACGCGCGTCTTCGCCTGCCCCCGTCGGCGTGTGCGGGCGCGGTCACGCCGACGGGGGGAGGTCTTCCCGTCTTCCGATTCGCGCTGCGACGACGGCGGCGCGGGCTCCGCAAGGCGCGCTTCCCCCCTGGCGTAGGGAGAAGTCGGGGGCCGCAGCACCCTCGGCGTGGGGGCGCACCGCCCCTGGCGGGCGACGGCGGCGACGGCAACGACGGGGTGCTTCCGCCGGCGCGGCGCTAGGGCGCCGTGGCGCCGTTGCAAGATTTTCGGTCGTCTGCGGCGGCGCCGCCGCATCAAGCGCGGCCCAATTGGCGGCCGTCTTTCCCTCGGGGCGTGTGGCGGATCCCGCGTCTTCCTGAGGAGCGTGCAGGCATTGTTCGCCTATGTTGCCGGGGGGGTTCCCGTCGTCAGTGTCGGATGCCGTTGGCCTTGACGCGTGGTCCGCGGCCTGGCCTCTTCTTCTGGGCAGCGGGGTGCTCGGCGGCCGCACCGTCTGCGGCGGTTTTTTGGGTCTCCTGTTTTGCGCGTCGATGTGCTGTGGGCGGTCTCCGTCGTGAGGCGCGGACGCCGCAGTCTCAGATGGGGGAGATGTAGTACCACGCCAGGGGCGCTGTACTGGTGGCTGTGGGCGCTGGTGCGCGGAAGCCGGGTGGTCGGTGGCGTGTAGCCCTCGTGGCGTGCCGCTGCGGCTTGTGAGCGCCCTCGGCGCGCGTGCCCGGGTGGGCTCGTCGGCTAGTCATGTGCTGACAGCGGGGCGGGTCAATCCAGATCGAGGAGTGTCATGCATTGGAGGGAATTATCTGCATCGTAGGTATTTAGCAGCGCGGTACCGGGCCAGCTAGTGGCCCCGGTTCCCGCGCAGCTGTTTCCGCCTTTTTAGGACGAAGGGCGACGACGGTGGGAGGCACCGTCGTCACCGGCAAGTAAACCGTGTCTTCATGTCTTGGCGTTTCGATCGGCCCGACTTCCTGGACCTCGAGTCCCATAGCAGGTGTCGCGCGAGCGGCCGAGACGGCCATTACTTCCCTCCTCTCCGAGGTGATCGCGATCCATTGTACTTCAGGCTCGAGCGGCGGTGCGCAAGATGATCTCCGCCCTCAAGGTGGTCTCCTACCTAAATAGCGCCTGGTCGCATGGTGGAAACTCCACGCATGCGGAGCGCTACAAGAGCACCATACTCAAACTCGGGTACATCTCCCCGTCGTACATGCCGGAGAAAACGTGAGCTGGCTGGTGAACCCGTTAAAGGAACCACATCACCAGAGACAGCCGCAGAAGCCACGGGATCCGACGTGTCGCGTTGCGCGCCGCCTGACACGCGGTGTCGAAGTCCAGCACCTCGATGAGCGTCTTTATGCTGGCTGTTTCTCGCCCCGAAAAGATGCCGATGACGGGCTCGGCCAAAAACATAGAGAAGAACTGCGTCTCCACGCGCCACCGCTCCCGGGAGATCAGGTCCAAGTTCTCCTTAACGCCAATGGCGCCCTTTAGCCGCTGGCAGACGCTTCGGGCCCAGGAAGAGCGCGACGAGCCGCGGACGAAGCCTTCGGTACCCTCCGTTTCGTCATTGGACAGGGACTGCTCGGCCACCGCCATAGTCGACGAGCTCGAGCTGACTGACGAGGACGCCACCAGCTACCACTACTCTGGTATCCCGTGTCGTCCGTGTCTTCAGAGTCCACGCACGTAAAGAAAGAGCGGAAGAGGTAGCTCGCCGCCCATGCGGCCCATTCCGCAGAGGATGCCCCAATGTCTTTGTCTTCGCGTACGCACGGGCCGCTCGGTGGGTCGGCGGCAAGAACAAAGGCGTCATACGCCCGCCGCTCTGCGGCGGTCACGGCGCTGGACTTGGAGATGCGCGTCGCGCATCACCGTCATATGAGCCCGAGCACGACAGCGCTCTTTATTGCAGAGAAGACTGATATCAGAATGTCCACAACTGGGTTTTCAACCATGAGCCGCATAAGCGGCACCACCTTGTACCTGACGACTCCGACCGCCTGCTGATCTGCCACGAGCGTCTCTTAGAGGCAAGTGTGCCCGGCACTCAGGCAACGGGAGAACGCGTACATGCCGCTTGGTATGATGAGCGTCTCGGAGTGAGAGGCCGTCGCGGAATTGAGCACTTGGCTCGTTTGGAAATTGTTGGCCGGCGGCAGCGCAACGGTCGCGTGCTGGAAAAAGGCCATGGCCGTTACCGCCGCCGGTACGCCGCTCCGAGCGGTGGGCGCCCTGTGCAGCATCACGTCGATGTAGACGCGCGTGTATATAGTTCTTGAGGACAACGAAAACAGCCCCGAGTCGGCACCGTCGTACATTACGTTGTTACCGCAGCCGGAGCACGTCCACGACCCGGTCCGCAACGCCACCCTCCCGCCCATCGCATAAATCACCGCATACGTGGTCCTGAGAGGAAACGTACCGCGGGCGCTACCGCATCTCATGAACCTACGCTCGTGGAAAATGGCGGGAAGGGCGCCCATCCCCGTCGGGGAGTCCCGGCTCGCCCGTCGTATGAGTCAAAGATGACGCCAATGCTGACCTCCTATTTTCACGGAAGGAGGTTTCAAGACGGCCGGATCTTCGCCTTGTCGTCATCAATCACACGTGGCCATCATGCCCTCGTCCTCCTTGTTCGGTTGTTGAACAGCCACGCCATTCCCATCTTACTCTTTCTCACTGGTGCTGTCCGCGTTCTTCTCCTCGTCAATTCTCTTCTTTTGCTTGAACACGGCCAATGCGTGGAAAATCCGCCGATGGGAGCGGCAGAAAACATTCCTACAGCGCGGTGCTTTGTTGTTTTATGACTTGACGGGCTGGACGAGGGCGCACCAGAAGATTTTTGCGTGCACCGCCCGCACCTCCCGGTTGTTGCACAGCACGCGCAAAAACTGCACGTCCGGCGGGGCAGTTTCCTCTTTCTCGTTAATCAGCACCGGGTACCTCGAAGATAGCTCGCGCATGAACGTTCGACGGGTCTGTCGGGCGACGCCCTCCACAGCCAGCCGCATCGCGTCAGCGTGAGCGCACGAGGAGATCTTTTCCGTCTGGTGCAGCGTCTCGACGCGCGTGGCGTTGCGGTCACCACCGCAGGAGCAAAGAAACAGCACCTGCCCCTTCAGCTTCGTCTCCCAGACGACTGACACCTCAAACCCCTGAATGATGGCCATGGCGGCCCCGCCTGAAGCTGGCGCGACCGTTGTGGAGTAGAGGGAGGGGAGACCGCCCCACCCCGATGCTCCGACACCGAACGACGACATGATCTGCCCCTCGATGAGTTGGCGGAGCGAAACCTCGACGCCCGCCGTGCGGATGCGACGACGCGCTGAGTACAGCGCGTCTCCGTCCTCGGTACCGACTTGGGGCGCCATCGTATGGGGAAAGCCGTTGGCTGGGAGGCTGTCCCCTTCGTTGATCTCATTTCTGTGGCCACATTCACGACCAGTCCGGCTTGCCCCGCCGTCTCCACCGTCCTCCACGCCCTCCCCTCCGACCCCCGCGTCCCCCGCACCCCCGATACCCACCCGGTCAAATGAATTTTCGACGCCGCCAGCAGCCGCTTCCCGAAATTGGTCAGTCGTGTCGAGGTAGCACTGCAGCAGGGAGTATTGAAGTTCTTGCGACACGCGGATGAGCTGGTTGTTGCCCACGTGCACGGCGTCGGTGTCGCGCAGACAGCCCGCTACGGACACAATCCGAGACGAGCCTGACTCGTCTTGGTCGGAGAGAGGTGCGGGTACTGCCGCGGAGGCACTGGGAAAATATAGGTCTGCAAGTGACGGAGAAGACGGACGCGTTCTCGCCATACAACAATATGAAGCGCTCGCGGCAAAGCCCGGGAAGCGCACGCAAAAGGGGGCGGAAGACAGAAAAAGAGTGGCAGCGAAAGCGCGAGCAGCCCACGTGGATGCGGGAGGGGGGGGGGGGGGGAGGGGCTGGCACAACG
>Ga0209093_1000650_pt1 | contig 19258 bp, 19 predicted proteins | sample SidtaG_4_FD_187450 | JGI IMG/M metagenome (GOLD analysis project Ga0209093, IMG submission 187450) | Marine algal microbial communities from Sidmouth, United Kingdom - Sidmouth_Male1 metaG (SPAdes) (version 2) | ecosystem: Host-associated > Algae > Red algae > Unclassified | place: Sidmouth... | reverse complement strand
AAAATCTTCTAAGCGGAGAGTCTGGTGAAGGAAGCGGTGAATTAGCAGAAAATATTAAAAGTAAGATTCAAAATTCTCTGCAGGAGCAGGGAATGTCGCCAGAGGAGGCAGCTGCCGAAGCTGAGAGTACGACACCAGATCTTATCAACGGTCTAAAAGAGAAATTTAACTCAGATGCAGAAGAAGATTCTGCCTTTAGTCTAGATGCGCTGACTAGCTTAGTCGGCGGAGGCAGCATGGGTGATTTATTAGGCAAAGCTGGTGGAATTATGAACGCTGGCAAAAGTTTATTCGGGAAATAATAACTTTAGATTGACCCTTTTAACTGTGAGGTCGTTTCTGCATTATGCGAAGCGGCCTCTTTTTTTTGGATAAAGCCAACATGGTAATTTCAGCCAGGATAAAAGACGAAACTACGCGTAAATGAATTTCTTTAATAATTCATCAGCACTTTATTATCATGACGACACTTCATGTAGAATTTATATCAGATTACATCTGCCCATGGTGTTATATTGGAAAAGTAAGGCTCGATAAAATTAAGCAAAGATTAGCTGGAGAAATAGAAATCCACATCCAAATAAGCCCCTATGTACTCTACCCTCATATCTCTGAATTGGGCGAACCAAAATCTAGCTTCGCTAATAGAACTAAACCAGGCATGGGCAGAAGCTTAAAGTCCGAAGCCGCTCTCGAAAACATATCTTTTAATTATAAGCTTATTGAGAGTATACCATATAGTCTTCATGCACATCGGTTAACATGGCTGATCAAAGATAATGAAGAGAAGTATGCATTGTCAAAGCAGATATTTTACACTTACTTTGAGGAGGGCCAAGATATTGGTAATTTAGGGGTACTTGAAGCAGTTGTCATATCCTTAGGCTTATCTAGAAAGTTGATCACTTATATAAACGATGAACATACGATACAAGCAGTGGACAACTACCTTGCACAGTTAAAATCCTCATACATTTCTGTAGTCCCTACTTTGAGGCTAAATCGCACAGTGGTCATCAATGGCCTGCAGTCAGAGGATATCTGGGAGCGATATTTCATAAGGGCGTCAAAGATGTAGGCAGTATTAATCAATGCTTTGTCTACATCAAATAGTGCCTTCATAATATATTTCACATCCTCCATGAAATTCCTGCTTAATCAATGCTGCTTTAAGATTTTCTCCATTCGGATGTTGTGATTCAGCATATTCTCGATCTTAATAAAATATAGACCCATTGGAAGTGTTTCAAGACTTAGCTCTATGCGATCATCAGAGGTACTGAGAGTCTGATATACCTGTCCTGACGAATTCAAAATCACTATATCGTACTGGCCGATTAAACCTTGAATTTCAAATACATCAGCTGTGGGATTAGGCATCAGCGTCAGCCCATCACTTTCTAACTGCACATCCACGGCTGTCGTTACCCTTGCACAGCTTTTGGGATATCGAATGACTGTCTCCCAAGCCATCTCTTGAAACTTAAGCGCCAAGGCAGGGCTCGGTGCACTATAATTGTTTTGCCACCTATTTTTTAACTGGTGGGTCAAACCCACGGGACTGGTCTCGTGAATCATAGCAAAGTGAATGCATGCAATATAATACTTACCAACCTCTGTGAGATGAATATCGTCAGTGAAGATATCACTGATCTGAGACAGGCCTGGCACAGCTCCCACCTGAATGGAGTCGTACAGTGTAGCGAGGCCTTGAGCTGCTGGAATCATACAAACAGGTGGATCTGGGTGGAATCGAGCATTGAGCGTATCTACAACGCTCTCCCACATAGCTAAGTCATCTTCGAGTCGCTGTCGCCAAGGATTACTATCAACATCATAGGCACATCCTGTTGGCGTGCCACTCTGCAAACAATGCCAGTCTTCATATAGGTAAACTCTGAGGTCAGGATTATAATTCGTCGCGTACCGATAGAAACTATCAGCATATGCGTAGGTCTCATCTATATAGGCGATCTGCCGGGGTACCGACTCGGTCAGGACCAACACATCAAAATTACCTGCAGGAAGTCCATGATTCTCATCATAAAACCCATAAATATGTAGTGGCGTAGCCGTATAGTCCATCGCAGCTTTACGATCCCACTGCCAGCGGAGAGGTGCGCCTGGTATAGATTGATACACCCAAGAAAAATCAACTATCGTATGATCATCTGACAATGACTGCACCATGTCCGGAATGTCATCTGAAAGACTATGACCTACGTAAAATGTTTTAGGTGACTGGCCATGAGTAGAACTTGATGTGTAGCTTAAAAATAGCGTAACGATTATACGTACGGAGATGTGCATAAGTGGAAGCTTTTGCTGAATTCTAATAAAATAAGGTTACAAAAATAAACTAATCTGAATATTCTACTGGGAGATTAGACTCATTTTCAAACTTTAATTTATGCTCTCAGTCTCCTCAGGCACGATATAATTCACCATGCATGGTCCTCTGTTTGGTAAGCCCTTTTAATAAATGGCTATTATCTTAAATGCTGTTACGATAGAATGATTATATATGACTACCATCTACCGAATGATATTGAATACAATTCAATTTGTGAAGTATCGTTGTTCGAACGAAAGTAACATCTTAATGGGTTAGCCATATTTATATGAAATATAGGAGCTTCCAAAAGTCAGGTTAATCCTATAGCTTAGCTATCTAATGAGACTTTCTACCACGGATAAATTAGCTGTCTATCTTAACTACTATACCATTGAGCCCAGATCTTATAAGCCTTTAGTTGGATATATCAGCGAGAACTATAAGGTCACCGATAGCTCAGATCGAAACTGGCTACTCAAAGTTTATCAAGATAGCTCTGAGATACCGAATGCCATATCTGAGAATATGGTACTGAACTATCTTCATCAACACGGTGTCGTCAATATCTCCAAACCGATTACAAACAAGCATGGACAATACCTCACTGCTGTGGATAATGACACCTACTGTAGGCTACTCAGCTACATCGAGGGGAGCATCATGACGCAGCAGCATATGACTACAGAACTGCTTCAGGATTTTGGGGCAAAAGCAGCAAAGCTGGATCTCGTGATGGGCAACGCATATCAAGATCAGGTCGCAGCTCGTCGTGATAAATGGAATCTGCTCTACTTAACACTCAGCAAGAGAGACATTAACTGCATCAGAGAGGCTACCGAGAGAAAGATAGTCGCCTACTTCCTCGATCAATACGAAGCACTAGCTGGTGATAAGGTTCATTTACTGAGACACTCCATGATCCATAATGATTTGAATGATCAGAATGTGATCATTGGCGATAATGTTATTAATGGCTTCATTGACTTTGGTGACATGGCCTACGCCCCGCTCATTTTTGAGGTAGCTATAGCGCTTACATATATCATGATGTTATCAAGTAACCCCATCGTAGACGCTTGTACCTTTATCACCGCGTATCATAATGAACTACCGCTGCAGAAGCAAGAGGTCAAGCTACTATACTATCTAATAGCTGGGAGGCTGTGCACTAGCGTGATCAGTTCAGCTAAGGCCAAAGATGAAGGTGCAGATACTGAATATATCATGATCAGCGAAAAGCCAGCTTGGAAGATGATGCGCTACTGGATGTCCATCAGTCCCAAGAAAATAACCAATGCTTTCTTACGTGCTACTTGTTTTCAAACCGATGACCCTGTCACGCTGACCGCGAGAAGGGAAAATCGGAGGCAGACTTTGATCCCTTCAGCTATCAAGATGAGTTATAAGAATCCCATACACATGCACAGTGCTGCCTTCCAGTATATGCATGATGTCTACGGTAACACTTACTTAGATGCCTATAACAATGTATCTCATATCGGACACTGTCATCCGGCTGTGACCGCAGCCATCAGCCAGCAATCTAGAATACTGAACACAAATAGTAGATATCATTATGATTCTTTAGGCGAATATGCAGAGCAACTGCTGAGCCACTTCCCTTCATCACTGAGTCGAGTTTTCTTCTTGAACTCAGGCAGTGCTGCCAGCGATCTATCCATCAGGTTGGCACAAAATTTTACTGGCAAAAAGAAAATGGCTTGCATAGAAAGTGGATACCATGGTAACACACAGATGGGCATCAACGTCAGTCCCTATAAATACAACGGTCGAGGAGGTTCAGGTATCGCACCACAGATATTGGAGCTACCATTAGCTAAGTTATATCACGGAGAGATGTCTTCCGCGGATGACTATTTAGCAGACGCCAAGCAAAGGATTGCACATTCTATAGATCATGGTCAAGCGCTTGCAGGCTTTATCGCAGAGGCCATATCGGGATGCGGCGGCCAAGTTCCGTTAGCACCAGGCTATCTGCGGGGCATGCATCAATATCTATCAAAACTACAAATCCCTCTCATTATCGACGAGGTACAGACAGGTTTTGGGCGGATTGGGAGCCATTTTTGGGCATATGAAATGCACGAAGTCATACCAGAGATGGTCGTATTAGGTAAACCAATGGGCAATGGTCATCCACTCGCGGCTGTGGTATGCACCCAGGATATAGCAGAGGCCTTTGATAATGGGATGGAGTTCTTCAGCTCCTTTGGAGGTAATCCTGTCTCGTGTGAAGTTGGAAAGGCTGTTCTCAATGTAATAGAAGAAGAAGGTCTTCGCCAAAATGCTATGGAGATAGGCGGGTATATGAAGGAGCAATTATCTTCATTAGCAAAATTTCATCTGAGCATTGGAGATGTCAGGGGTCACGGCCTATTTCTTGGGGTAGAACTAATAACAGAATCTGGGAAGCCAGATACTAAATTAGCGCAGCATATCAAGCATTATCTAAAAGACCGTTATATATTAACTTCTACTGACGGCAAATACGATAATGTGCTTAAGATTAAGCCTCCTCTTTGTTTCACGGCAGCTAATGCAGATCAATATTGCGAAGTACTTAAAGATGGATTAGCTGACGCAGCGCACTACAACTTATAATACTCAGGATAAAAGAATTTTTATGAAGACAGTCTTATGTTGGAATCTCTTGTAAAGTTTTATAGTTGTGCATCATATGTATCTCTCCTTTATCGACAATTGATTAAAACTGAAATGCGGATGCTGGTAAATTGACGTAAAATGTATATTGATAAAAAAGATAAATTAACTATCTCTATGAAATCACATAAATATCCTATGAAAGAAAGCTGTATAGCTAAGGTGAACTGTTAGCATTATTTTAACCATTCCAATCACGATCCGCATATCTCATCACCTAAAACTTAAATTATATGCTTGATTTCACCTGCCATACGCTTACCGAGCTATCTGATAGTCAAGAAGTGCAATATCGGCAGGCAATCGAAACAGCGTTTCCTGCTATCATCAGTCAATCAGCGGTTATACATCAATACTGGGAAAAGATAGAACAGTACTTTCCTGATCATCAGATTTTTTTGATAGACAATGCCCAGCAAATCATCGGATTTGCCAATACAATCCCATGCTATTGGGATAAGCCAATAGATGAGCTCCCCCGAGAAGGATGGGACTGGATGGTCAAGCAGGGCATCAGTAACTATGAACAACACACCGCAGCCAACATGCTCGGTGGACTCCAAATTATCATTACTACAAAGTACCTCAGTAAAGGCTACAGCAAAATCATCATACAACAGCTAAAAAAACTTAAGGCCAACCAGGACTATGCTCATCTTGCTATCCCCATCAGACCTATATGGAAACACAAGTATCCAGCCATGAAAATGTCTGATTATCTACTAATGGAAGCTGATGGTAAGACATATGATCCATGGATCAGAACGCACCTCAAATCTGGAGCAGAAATAGTCAACGTTTGTGAAAACTCAATGAACTTCAAAGGAGACATCACTTTTTGGAAATCAATGCTACACGAAGAGATAAACGCTTCTGGTCTGTATACTTTACCCGGCGCGCTCAATCAAATACAAATAAATATAGAAGAAAACACAGGTGAATACAGGGAAGAGAATATTTGGGTGTACTACAAATAAATATGATTTAAAAACGTGACTATGACCTCCAACAAATTAATAAGTTAAACTACTCTACGATTCTATAATCATACGCATTGCATAGATCCATCAATAGATCCACATAATCGACTTATCCATCGAAGTACTGATGTTCAATCATCAAGAATATCCTATTTTTGCCCAAGATCTTAAGTTAGTGCAAAGCCGAATATTCATGAGTGTAAAACAACGAATCTTCTTTCTATTAACCATATTGCTAATCTTACCACTGCTACTTTCTGCTCATGGAGTGAGTGCAGCTGATCAAGAAATACTGAGTAGTGGTGGGTTATTAGCTTACATCTTGGTAGGGGCTAAACATATGATCACGGGTTATGATCACTTATTATTCCTTACTGGCGTCATATTCTACTTGAATAATTTTAAAGATATAGTACGATTCATTACTGTATTTACCATTGGTCACAGTATTACATTGATCGGAGCTACTTTCTTGGAGATCAAGGCAGATGAGCATCTTATAGATGCCGTGATCGCTCTCAGTGTCCTGTATAAAGGCTTCGAAAACTTAGGTGGATTTAAAAAGTTATTGAAAGTTAATTCACCCAACTTATTATTCATGGTTTTTATCTTCGGACTCATTCATGGGTTTGGATTGTCGACTCGACTTCAGTCCTTCGATATAGGCACCGATCAAGTATTGGCGAAGATCGTCAGTTTCAACATAGGTGTGGAGTTAGGTCAGATAGCTGCATTAATTCCGATCGTATTCATTATTTCAAAATGGAAGCCATTATCAAGCTACAAGGCTTTTTATCAATTGGTGAACTGGTTTCTAATCCTTGCAGGAATCGCACTGTTTATATTTCAGATCAGAGGCTATCTGATAGGGCATTAATAGAGATGTATGTATAGAGATCTGAGTAAGATTATACACTTCATATCACCGCATCATCTAGCCTGCTCAGTCTCGAAGATGCGTCTCGTCTCTGGTAGTGGCTTAATACCGAATTCCTCATGTAGCACCTTCTCACATTGCTTGAAGGTTTTAATTACCATTGGCCGGTTACCTTTAGCTGCATAGGCTTGCATCTGTAGCCGATAGCCATCCTCCCACACTTCATCAATAAGCAGCGCCTGCTGCGCTAAACGGATACTTTCCATAGGATTATGATGCAGCATGAGCTCGCCTAAGCTGATCATAGCGCCAATGGCCAACAGCTGTATCCTCTCGCGCTCAGCACTGCTCCAATCTTCATAACTGCGATTGGGTAGATAGATACCATCGTACATAGAGAGTGCTTTCTGATAGGCTATTATGCTTAGCTCGTCATCAGCTCCTATCGTCCGATTAGCCAAACTAATCAGCTCTTCCACGGCGGTGGCATCCACCCACACGAGTCGTGTATTAAGCTGATAAGTGATGCCTTGGCGCAGGATATATTTCGGCTCGACCCTGCTTTTACGTTGAGGCTCTAATACCTTGTGGATGCCATGCAGAGCTACCTTAAATGTTTGATCCGCTGTGTCAGAAGAGATATCTTCCCAAATGCGGTCAATAATTTGCTCTTTGTGCATTGCACGCCTCACTCTGGAACTCACTAAAAATTGAAACAGCTGTATCGTTCTATCTCGGCCCCATTCTTTACTATCAATAAGATGAACACCTCGACATACAGTAAATTCACCCAAAGTTTTGACCTTGATCTCAGCGGCTTTTTCTTTTTCTAAAATCGCATGAAGTGTGGTTTTGGCTTCAGACATTGAGCTATTGCTTATGACTTAGCCTTCGCTAATTTATCGACTTTCTTAGAGAGGCGATTGACGTCCTTTGATAGCTTTTCAATAATGTCCAAAAGGTTTTTGTGGTCAGCCTTAGAGGACGCTCTCCACTCATCAATATCAACTTTTTGCCCTGTACGCTCTTCGATTCTCTGCGTAAGCGACTCACCCATTTGTGCTATTTGATGTTGCACTTGTGCGATCTGCTTCTTAGGATCTTTGATAGCTTCTAAAACTAGTTTAGGTGAGTCCGTAGCCATCTTCTTCCAGAGCTCAAAATTCTTAGTTAAAATTCCCTTTTGCTCCTTTGGACTTTTATCCTCAATCGCCATAACCGTTAGATCAGCCAGCTTCTCTCTGATAAAATTAGTGGCATCCTCAAATTCTGAGAATCGAGTATCATCGTCACTTTGGACATGTCTGATGTTGCCCCGCCACTGCACTTCATGATCACCATCGTCCTTTTCAAATATCTTCTGGGTGAACCGTAGTACGAATGATGCTGTTTCTTCTTTTTTACTTGCCATGATCAAGTCATTAATAAGTTCTACTCTAAATATAGCATTAATGATACCAATGAAACAATCATGTTCGCTTCTCAGAATTTTTTAGAGCTGCGTATAAATACTCTGGCAAGCTTCGTTAACTACTTAAGCAAGTCGAAGCTATAGTTCTTCAATAACACATGCATTTGTGATAAAACATGCACTTTACACAAATGAAAAGTTTTAGTCATGAGTTAAATGGGTCATTTTGCAAAACTGCTCACTCATGATAACAGTTATACTTAGAAAGTTGTGAAGACAGTAGAGTCCTAAAATTTGAGAATATGAGATTACAATATCTAACACTAAGTCTAATCTGCTGTTTTCAATTCCCCTGTACTGTCAATGCACAGTCCATCGTTGGCAATTGGAAAACGATTGATGACGTTTCAGGAGAAGCTAAGTCTGTACTTACCATAAAGGAAGCTGATGGAGTTTACTCTGCATCGGTAGCAGAAATACTCGACCCTGAAGTCAAAGATATTAATCCACTCTGCCTAGAATGTCCTGGTGATAAGCGCAATACTCCTATTAAAGGATTAGATATCATGTGGGATGTAAAGTCAACGGGTAAGTCAAAGTGGGGCAAAGGAAAAATTATGGATCCTGAGAATGGGAAAGTTTATGGATGCAAGCTCAGTCTGATGACCAAGGATAAACTTAAGGTAAGAGGATTCATCGGCTTCGCTGCGCTGGGCAGAAATCAATACTGGTACCGGGTATATGCCCCGGAGTAATAATCATTTCCACAACTAACTGGAAGCCTTAGTCTATATTAATGAAGTAGCTAACGCCAGTAAATTATTTATCAGATAATTAAAAGATGACACATAAGGTCTCATTCAAAAATAATAAGGGTGATCTGCTATCAGCGCGACTAGAGATGCCCCTTGGACATATGCCACTCAGCTATGCTATTTTTGCTCACTGCTTCACATGTAGTAAAAATTTGTCTGCAGTTAGACATATTGCTCGAGCACTCAATCAGGCAGGCATTGCCGTCTTGAGATTTGATTTTACTGGTCTTGGCGAGAGTGAAGGTGATTTCGCAGATACTAATTTCTCTTCTAATATTGAGGACTTAATATATGCAGCTGAGTATTTAATAGTAAATCATGAGTCCCCGACATTGTTGATAGGACACTCCTTAGGCGGTACCGCTGTGATAAAAGCTGCAGCCTCAATCAGCTCTGTGCAAGCTATTGCTACCATAGGTTCGCCAGCATCTCCCTCTCATGTATCCCACCTCTTTAGTGAAAGCATAGAGAATATAGAGCATCAAGAAATAGTAGAAGTCAGCATTGGAGGTCGACCATTCACCATCAAGAAGCAGTTTTTAGACGATATCTCAACTCAGAATCTCACAGGAACTTTAGAAAAACTGAGAAAACCGATACTAATCCTTCACTCACCTCAGGATGACATTGTCAGTATCGATAATGCATCAAGCCTGTACGGTGCTGCATTTCATCCTAAAAGTTTCGTTTCATTAGATGGTGCTGATCACCTATTATCTGACAAGATGGACTCGCTTTACGTTGGCCAAATGATAGCGACTTGGGCATCCAAATACCTCAATCAGCCGCCTGATACGACTATAGAGACCTCACAGCAAGTAGTGGTGCAGTTGGGTGAGCAAAAATATACGACTCGAGTCAGAAGTGGTAAGCATGCTTGGCTGGCGGATGAGCCTAAGTCCGTAGGTGGACAGGACATGGGCCCAGGTCCATACGAATTACTTTTATCTTCTCTTGGCGCATGCACTGCGATGACTTTACGGATGTATGCCGACCGAAAAAAATGGGACCTGCGAGAGATAAGGGTGCACCTGAGCCATGTAAAAACACACGCTGATGACTGCTCTGACACTGAAAATAAATCAAGTAAGATTGATCATATCCGAAGATCAATAGAAGTAGAGGGTGAGTTAGACGACGACCAAAAGAGGCGCCTGCTTGAGATTGCAGACCGATGCCCTGTGCACAGGACTATAAGTGGAGAGATAAGTTTCAGCACAGAGCTAAAATAAATAAGTACCGTCATCAGACATGCAGCCTGATGACGGTACAGATATTTATTTTACTCCGAATGTGATCTTTAGGTTCACTCTGTACATGTCTACTTTACCATCCTTGATAGTGACACTTTGTTCTTTTACGTAAGCTGACTTAACATTATCTACGGATTTGCTGGCTTTAGAAACTCCCTTAACAGTCGCATCTTCCCAACTTTCAGAGGACTCTGATAACACTTCTATGACTTTCATGATTGACATACTCTATAATTTTATGGTTTAAAAATATATTTTCTGATTAATTGGTCACTTCTCGTACTAAAAAGAGCTGCGGTTATTCAGCTCTTATTATTACGGCTTTACAAACTATTATCGTATTTTTTCACAGCACAATTTTGTTATTTGTTCGCTCTCTGTTACTCGCATAGCAGTTCTTTCACCTTAGGTAGTATCACCTCCACCCACATAGCGTATTGCAGAGCACTCGGGTGCAGCTGATCGCTTGCGAGCGCATCCGCTTCATCCATTAATTCTCTAGATATGCCAGTGACATCTATATAGCTAATATCCATTGCTACACAGCGCTCTCTGATGAAATTATTATATTTATCTATCTCGACCCCTACTTCCAAGCCTCGATCAGCACCGAAAGGTGTAACACCATAGTCTGGAATAGAGACCACAAAGACTCGATTCCTTACGTCAAAAGCTAATTCTAAGCTTCTCGATAATAGCTCGTCAAATTCAGACTGAAATATTGAAAAGTCTTGCCTTTGAAATTGATTATTGACTCCAATTAATAAAGAAACTAAGTCTTGCGGCTGAGGAGCTTCTCTGTCTATGGCATCTAGCAATTGACGTGTAGTCCATCCTGTCTTTGCGATAATATTCACCTCATCTATAGATATTTCTTGCTGCTCTAATTGTTCGGCCAATTGCTGCGGCCATGCTGACTCAGCGTCGATACCTTGTCCGATTGTGTATGAATCACCAAGGGCCAAATAGTGAAGTCCTTCATTCTCATTTTCAGTAGGATCAGAGATTACGTCAGATGTACAGGCCTGAAATAAGCAACAACCCAAGAGCATCAAGCTCAATACCCCGCATTTCACAAGTAATCTTTCAAGTTTAGTGCGTTGTATATTTATACTGTACATACTCACGTTTACCCTCGACAGATTCAGTTGTTCGGCCATTACTGAATTGAGCTATATCAAGAAACCTGAATCTCGCCCATTACTTCCCTATTCAAAAAGTACAGAAATATCTTCAATCTGATCTTTACTTATTTTTGAAGACAAGCAACTGGTGAAATAAATTTCGAAAGAATTGATTGATATAAGAACAGGCTCTATAAGGTTTTTACTTTTATAATCGGGCTTAGATAAAGTCCATCCCACAGAGAGTTTAATGGATTGTCTGTGAGCGTAAGTATGTCGATTCAGATCTACACAGCCCATATGAACGGAAAATATTCTACGCCTCATACTGACACAATTTCTATTGAAAACAACTAATCAGTCATCAAGTTTTAGTTTTGTTAGGCGTATTAACTTTCTATACTCCAAAAATTAGGCAGCTGTCCAGAAAAAAAGTCGTCAGTATTGCAATCCAAAATCAGTACCTTTCATTAAAGAAAGAATTCATGAGAAAGCTATTAATCATAGGCCTCATCGCGGGCGCTGTAGCATGCAGTAAAAAGACCTCAAAGCTAATAGATAACGCGGAGATGACTCCTGATAAAGTGACTGTCACGGAGGAGAGAGTAACAGAGATACTATGGGATGAGTGGGGTGTCCCTCACATCTACGCGAAGAATAATGCAGATCTATACTACAGCTCAGGCTGGGCCCAGATGCACAGTCATGGAAATACCATTTTACAAAATTATGCACATGCAAGAGGCGAAGCAGCGAAACATTGGGGCATGGAAAAACTGGAGAACGATATGCTCGTCCATGCTTTGGATTTCCCCAGACTAGCCGTACAGTGGTACGAGAGTCAGTCTTTAGAATTCAAAACATTTATCCAGAAATACGTAGATGGTATGAATGACTATATGCAAGCTAATCCCCAGAGCATCACTGACGAGAACAAAGCAATTGCGCCGATTGTAAAGGAGGACGTCTTTAAGAATTACCTATTCGTCATCTATACCAGATTCATAGCAGGCGACGACTTAAATACTGTAAAAAACTGGGAGCACACTGGATCTAACACGTATGCCGTAGGGCCTTCAAGAAGCGCCTCTGGTAATGCAATGCTGGTAATGAACCCGCATCTGCCTTGGCATGATGAGTGGCTATTCTATGAGTGCCACTTCAATGCGCCGGGCATGAATAGCTATGGTGCCACTTTAGTCGGCATGCCCAATTTGGGTATTGCATTCAATGAAAATTTAGGGTGGAGCCATACTAACAATACGATTGACAATGCTGATCTTTATGAGCTAAGCCTACAAGATGGAGGCTATCTATTAGATGGCGTGGTGGAACAATTTGATGTTCGCTCAGTCAGCATCAGTGCCAAAACAGAGAAAGGTACCATCGAAAAGCTAGATGTGCCAATATTACAGTCGCAGCATGGCCCCGTACTAAAGCAAGATGGGGATAAGGCCATAGCCATCAGGATGCCTGGATTTGATCGACCCTACCCCGCTAAGCAGTGGTGGGACATGGCTAGTTCGCGCAACTTTTACCAATTTGAGTCCGCCATCAAGGATGTTCAAATTCCATTCTTCAACATCATGTATGCGGATAAGCAAGGGAATATATTCTATATGTTCAATGGGCAGGTACCTGTGCGTTCTACAGGTGATTGGGATATGTGGTCAGGTATCGTGGATGGCACGAAGTCAGAGCTGATTTGGAACGAAATCCACAGCTATGATGAACTTCCAAAGATTAAAAATCCACCTCAGGGCTGGCTACAGAATGCCAATGATCCACCGTGGACGAGTACATTCCCTATGCTCTTAGACCCGAAAGACTACCCACCCTACATATCTCCTGTAAGCATGTCATATCGCCCACAGATATCAGCAAAACAACTTGCAGAAGATGAGTCCATCACTTTCGACGAGCTCGTATCCTATAAGATGTCCACAGAAATAGAAATGGCAAATCGACTCTTGGATGATATTCACGATGCTGCAGTCAGGTATGGTAAAGGGAATGTCCTAATAGAAAAGGCAGACTCTGTGTTGATGGCATGGGATAGGCATGCTGACGTCGACAGCAGAGGCATGGCTCTGTTCTACCAATTCGCACATTCTTTAGGCACCTATGATCAATCGATATATACTGAAAAATGGAGCCTCGACAATCCCAGAGAGACCCCCGACGGAATAGCTGATCCATATAAAGCTATTAAAAAATTAGAAGCTATAGCCAAAAGAATGACTGATGCAGGGGTACCGCTTGATATACCCTGGGGGGACATATACCGCATCAAATATAATGGTCATAATCTTCCTGGTAACGGAGCAGATGGATCAGTAGGCGTCTTCAGAGTGGCATGGTCAGAAGAGGGGCCTCAAGCAGATGGTCGGACTTATATAGATGGTGGAGATACGTGGCAAGCGGTCATAGAGTTTGGAGATAAAGTGAAAGCCAAAGTATTAATGAGTTATGGTAATTCGACACAGCCGGGATCACCTCATTATGGTGATCAGTTAGAGTTGTTCTCCAAAAAAGAGATGAGAGATTGTTACTATTACAGGGAGGACGTGGAGCAGCACGTCAAGATCAGAGAAGTATTAGGCGTAAATGGTTTTACTAAAGCCAAATATTAATTTAAGCCTGTATTATCAATCGCTCATCGTCCATATAGATGGCATTAGTAAATATTCTCGAGTATAAACTACAGTAAGCAAAGGAACCTATAAAATGTCATTGATGTTCTGTAATCTATTATCTGAGTAGAGAATTAGGCATTTTATATTCTCGACAGACACAAAAAAAATAGTCTTATGAAGTATTTCTTATCAATCATGGCTTATTTACTCATCACAGTAGGCTACAGCCAATCTGATATTGATGTTGTCAATAAAACCGTGGACTATAACATGATTAAAGGGCAGATACATTTCTTAGCATTAGACGCTCTGAAAGGTAGAGATACTGGTAGTCCTGGATTAGAACTTGCTGCTGACTTCATTACGTCCCAATTCAGATCATTTGGTGTAGCTTATGCACCTGGCATGGAGAGCTTCCGACAGCCTGTTCCACTTACTATGGTAACAGCGCCTACTTATTCTCATCTGCAGATAGCTGACCAGTCGCTACAAGCACCTGATAATTTTATCGTCCTCATGGCAGATAACATATCACTCACTGGAGAGACTGTCTTCGCCGGATATGGCTTAGCAGAGGATTTAGCAACGTTAGATGTGAAGGATAAAATCATCATCGCCAACGCCGGTGATGGTGTCGCGGAGTCGCCTCAAGCGTGGTTTTCTATATCAGCTGATAAGAATGTACTCGCTAAAGAGAAAGGAGCAAAGGCCGTGATCGAGATCTATAGTAATACTAAAGCACCTTATAATTTTGTCAAACGCTTTCTTAATGCTCGCGATAAACTCACCATAGGTAACGCTGAGAATAAAGATGAGCTGACACATCTTATGATCGATGGGTCAAACGACGCCGTCGTAGGCCACATCAAACTAAATGGTACTTCCGTCAAGATTAAAATAGATGGCGTGCGGAAAGATGAGTTTAGCTCAGATAATCTTGTCGGCTATGTGGAGGGTTCAGATCCAGTGCTAAAAGAAGAAATTGTCGTGTACTCGGCCCACTATGATCACATCGGCATAGGTAGAGCTGACGCCCTGGGGGATACAATCTATAATGGCGCTCGGGATAATGCTGTAGGCGCCATCACCGTACTCAGTGCAGCGGAAAATATCGCAGCATTTCCGACTGCTCGTTCGGCCATATTTATTTTATTTACTGGAGAAGAGAAAGGCCTATTAGGCAGTCAATGGTATGTAAATCATTCTCCAGTACCGCTTCAAGATATTGTCTACTGCTTCAATAGTGATAATGGTGGCTATAACGATACCAGCCTGGTCTCAATCATCGGCTTAGAACGCACCACAGCGCAGCCCATGATAGAAGAAGCGTGTCGCATCTATAGACTTAAGGCCGTCGAAGACCCAGCCAAAGAGCAGGGCCTATTTGATCGTTCTGACAATGTCAATTTTGCCGTAAAGGGCATTCCTGCGCCCACTTTTAGCATGGGCTTCACTGGATTTGATGAGGAGATAATGAAATATTACCACCAAGCAGGCGACAGTGCTGAAAGTTTGGACTATGACTATTTATATAAATTTTTTCAGTCATACGTCCTGTCCGCCAGAATGATCGGAAATGCGCCTGAGAGACCTTTCTGGCTGGAGGGAGATAAATATTATGAGGCAGGTGTCAATTTATATAAGAGGAAATAATATATATCGGCTGAAGCTAAGCTAAAGATATGGCAGGATAGAAATAAATTACATTCTCGGCCTACTTTAAAATTGCTCTACAGTACAGCTGAACTTCAAAAATCAATCGGGAGTGCTATGGTAGCGATACTAAAAGTCAGACCAGGCACTTCACTTAAGACCGCCATACAGGCACTGCATGTAGCACCGGTGGTGACCACATCATCAACTAAAAGTATGTGCGCATCAGTGAGTCCAGTGACATCTCCTAATTCAAATGCACCTTGAACATTTATTAGCCGCTGCTCTTTACTCATATCAGTCTGTGTCTGAGTATTCTTTATTCTACGTAGTGCATTACTATTTATCTGCTTGTTCAGCTCTGAGGCTATACCTTCTGCTATGGCATGACTCTGATTATATCCACGTTGATGATGCTTCTTCTTATGTAGGGGTATTGGTATGATCATATCCACACTCTCAAACAGATCCATCTCAAGGATGCGCCTGCCGAATGACTGTCCTATATCGTAGGCAATATCCTCTCTGCCTGCATATTTGATGGCGTATACGACAGACTGTAACACACTATCTTCATCTAAATAATAAAGGGCAATGCCTTGATTTATTTGTTCATGATTATCAAATTTATCAGTAAGTTCATTCTTAGCTGGCCGTCGCCATGTCTGGGTAAAACTAAGTGTAGAGACACACGATGGGCATAGTACCCCTTTGTCAGGCTTGTGATATAGCTGACATGAGAGACAAAGATTCGGAGCTATAAGAGCCCAGATCGATTTGAGATAGCGCAGCACCGCTATTCAGGCTGTTTTGGCTTAAGTTGTCGAGGTCGTTTGAAGATTGGTACCGTGGAGCATGGCTCTCCGTACATTATACTTTGCGCATGAGGCTGTAGTCTCTGCGTCAACTGAAAGTATGCGGATGGCGGAACAGGTTTGTCACTACATCCTTTGACGACGACACGCGCACCTGCATATTGAGACCCATCTATCTGAGCTATAGCCGAGGCATAGTGATTTGTTAGATAGGCATCAGAAGCGCCTTGATATATATCGTGAGCTACTGGTGTCAAATATGCTGATACCAGCATGTAGGCCCACACTGGTATGATGGCATCATTACTGCATATGACCAGCACAATCTTTTCTTTGTATTGACTCCAGTCCAACGCTTTCAGTGCTGTTCTGAAGTCTTTCTCTTTCAAGATCAGTTCCATGAAAAGATAGTCCTTTAAGTCAAATATCACTATCTCTTCAGTTGGATAATATTCTTCCAAATTTATGGTGATGATACCGCTGTTCGCTACACGATTCACTAATGTGGTCTCTATCATAGTTATCTCTTTTAGGTCAGTTATTCTTCTTCGGCACTGGTGGCAGGAGATGCGGCTTCTTCTATAGGTGCAGGCTCACCAATATGGATTTCTGGGACTTTGATATCTTTCAGCTTTGGTAATGCATTAATGTCTTTGATTCCAAAATAATCCATGAATTTTTCGCTCGTCCCGTACAGTACTGGTCTGCCTGGTCCTTCAGCTCTACCAGATATCTTAACAAGATCTTTCTCCAATAGTTTTTGTACCGTGTAATCGCAATTCACTCCCCTAATGCTTTCTATGTCCGATTTGGTGACTGGTTGCTTATAGGCTATGATGGAGAGAGTCTCTAATGCCGCCTTCGTCAATCGTTTTTGGTTGTTTCTCTTGATCAGTGTACCCACCGTGTTATGATAGGCGCCTTTAGTCAAGAATTTGAAGCCATTAGCTATCTCTACTATCTCAAAAGCATATTCTTCAGGTTGGTATTTTTCGATTAATTGATCAACGGCCTTTCTGATATCCAATGTTTTATATTCTTGCTCAAATAATTCTTGAACACACGCCTTTATCTGTGCTATGGTAATAGTTTGATCAGAGGCAAATATTAAACTTTCGATGTGTGGTAGCAGTCTTTCCAAAGATTGGAGTCTTTAATGAGCTGCCAAGATATCGCTTTTCTGATATATCAAGATTTCATAAGGTACATTTATGTGTCGGGCCGTCAGCTATATAAATTTGGCTTTGTATTTTCTACGCTGAGCAGTTCATAGAGCCAGAGTCGCTGGCTGAAACATGGTGTAATCGACTTAGATAAGACGGGAGGTTTATAGTACATAGATTAGCGATCCGATTAAAATCAGTGAAATTAGGAAGGCAACTATCGCTTTCGCTAAATCAGTTCGCCATAGCTTCTTGTTATGATTTTGAATAGAGATGAGTGTCTCGTCACTTTGCTGAAAACTATATTGGTATGTATCTTCAGCTCTTTCAATTGTAAGGTGGCAGAGCTCCTCACCAAAATAGAAAGAGTAGGACTTTGTATTCAATACATTGAAATCGATGAGAATAACTTTCCAATTGCAATACACAATTAAATGTCCAGAAGACTGGCCATGGTATAAGCCGATCTCATACCGCTGACCCAATTGATCAGAATAGACCCAATTACTTTGACTCATGAAAAGACATTAATAGAATCCTAACCAAAACGAACAAAAGCGTATATCATTCTAATCTTGGCTATAGAATTATAAACGACATAAGCCTTGTCAGCTGATTCATTACGTAAATGCCATGCAAAATATCATATCTTGTCAGCATCATATCTCCAACTATTATGGATAATCATGAACGAACAGCACTTAAAAAAAAGCTCATAGAGTACATCGCAAAATCAGAATCTGAGATAGAATCATTCAAGGATATGGTGAAGCCGATCACTCCAGAAAACTCATTAGGCAGAATCTCTCGTATGGACGCCATCAACAACAAAAGCGTAGCCGAAGCAGCTCTGAGAACTAAAAAAAAGAAGTTGGCGCAGATGAAAATAGCACTCGGTAAAATTGATGATCAGCAGTTTGGCCTATGTGATAATTGCAAGCAACCTATCCAACAGGCTAGACTTATCTTTATGCCAGAAAGTACTAAGTGCGTAAGATGTGCTGCACGCTGAGCACTTCCAACATTGAAATTATACTGTGAGCTTATGAGCAAATGAGTCAGGGTAGTAGAGCTTTTAGCACCCTGAAATCACCCCCCAAAAAACCAATTGAAAACAATCTAAAAAGTAACTCGTGAAGGAGCTACTGCTGTATGTATCTTTAAGTCGTCAAATATCTATCAGTTAATAACAATGAAAAGTAAGATCACGGATATGACTGATTTTAAAACCTCAAGGCAGATAAAAAGAATTATAATTATTCTGTAAGCGTAGTCTCTTATTTTAAGCAATAATTTTTATTTCACAGCAACACCTTATATGGCAAAACCTAAAATTGTATTCATCTGCAGTCACTGCGGCACCAAGCACACTAAGTGGGAAGGTAAATGCAGCAGCTGTGGCGAGTGGAATACCATGGAAGAGTCCGTGGAAACTAAGTCCACCAAAATAGAAGAAAAGCGTGGTGTGTGGGCGGGAACTGCAGCCAGTAATTCAGCAGCTATACCTATACAGG
>Ga0209093_1000649_pt1 | contig 19258 bp, 21 predicted proteins | sample SidtaG_4_FD_187450 | JGI IMG/M metagenome (GOLD analysis project Ga0209093, IMG submission 187450) | Marine algal microbial communities from Sidmouth, United Kingdom - Sidmouth_Male1 metaG (SPAdes) (version 2) | ecosystem: Host-associated > Algae > Red algae > Unclassified | place: Sidmouth... | reverse complement strand
CCCATCGGATGTTGCACGAACAAAGGTTCTTCTTCCTCGCCTCTAAGGCGATAGCGTTCGCTTTATCGCGCGTCTACGGTCGGTCGCCATTTACTGGTTAGTTAACCAACGTCATTAATCCCACATATAGCTTAAGCTGCCTCGTCTTCAGACGACTGAGGTGGCATACGCCTCGCCCGTGCCAACCCGGCACCCCAATGTCGACGGCCCCTTCCCAGTTACCCAACCGCGGGCCCGATCCCGTTCCCCTCCGCCGAAGGAGTCGCCTCAGGCGAGGACCGAATTTTTCACTACTGTAACAAGACCGGTCACTTCGTTGCTCAATGCGCTGAGCGTTATCGGCCACCTGAACGCTGCAGCCCGGTTATTGCCGTGAACGCCGTATCGGAGGATACCAAAGCAGCCGCTGAAAGCGATAGCAACGATTCCACCGACTCAAAAAACGAATGATCCGGGTGCCCTTTTGCGGGTTGCCCGGCGCATCATCACCAACTGGTGAAAGCCGTAAAGTCACAAGGATACTAAGCCCAGAACATAGGCACTATGAGATTGAGGCTACTATTGGCCCTTGCCAACGGGCAATGCACAGCTGTCGCCCTGTCTTGTAAACTGGGGCCGACATTAACTTGGTTAGACCTAATGTCTTCCATGCCAACTGGCAGAGGTATGCTGAGAAGCTCGAGCGCACACCCCGCATCAAGTATGCAAACAACAACCGCCTCATAAAGAATTATGCTATACATCTGTATACAGATGTTGGATGCGCCAAGGTCTTCGACCGATTCTTTGTCGCCGAACACCTATCGGTGCCATGTATCCTCGGTACCGAGTTCATGGATAACCATGTCGAAGCCATCTTCACACGCCTAAAGAAGGTTGAGCGGCAAGACCACGTCGGTGATGTCGCCAGGAACCGAAGGCGAACGCCCGTCCTCGCCACCCTGCTTGCCAATAAAAGGGAGCGGTCGTGGGAAGACCAACCTGCTAAGGTCAGGGCATGTCGCCAAGTTCGCGTCAAAGGACGAATGAAAGAATGGGTCATGGCGACCTGCGCCACCCCTGGCCTCGTCACCATCTCGCCCAACATCAGCCTATGTCGGCACAAGTCAGTGGCAGTCGCCCATGTCGTTGCACTGGTCAAGCCCGATGAACTATTTTTGGTTAAGATCTGCAACTTCGGGCCAGATCAGGCCATAGGTCGTAGGAACAGCATCCTCGGGTTCGCCGAACCATTCCAAGGGCCCATGTTGGCCGCCATAACAGAGGAGAAGGCAACCCAAGACACACTAACCGGTGAGGACACATCGTTGTCCGACGACCCTGTCGAGGATGTGGACCTTAGTGAAGCACCGGAGCATTTTCACAAGCAAATCCGGGAGATTTTACGCACGCATTCGGCGATGTGGGACGGTACCCTCGGTACTTTACACTCCACGGAGCATGCCATCGTAACTCCGGCAGACGCCGTACCCATCCGGGCACAACCGTATCGCACGGGTCCATTCAAGCGACAGATCATAGCTGATCAAATCAACAAGATGTTGAAGCGGAAGGTTATAGAACCTAGCCACAGTGCATGGGCAAGCCCCGTCGTCATCATACGAAAGAAGAATGGCAAATCCCGCTTATGTGCGGACTACCGACGACTCAACAACATCACCAAGCAGGATGCCTATCCCCTTCCCCGAATGGAGGACTGCCTGGAATCCTTAGGAGATGCGAAGGTCTTTACCTCCCTGGACTTTACGGCAGGCTTTTGGCAAGTGCCCTTACGCCCTGCCGACAGAAGGAAGACTGCGTTTACAACGCATGCGGGTATTTACCGATGGCTTTCCATGCCATTCGGATTGACGAACGCCCCTGCTACGTTTCAACGGGCCCTTGACATTATATTGTCCGGAATCAAGTGGCAGCTTTGCCTCGTCTACCTAGATGATGTCATCATCTTCCAAAGCCACTCAACGCGATTACCCGCGCGGAGGTCCCCCCTGACTTACCAAAACCTACCGAAGAAGCCCTCCCGGCCTTTGAAGACCTCCGCCAAGCGCTTCTCGCACCGCCAATCTTGGCCCTGCCAAAGGCCAAAGGCCAAATGATCGTCGATGTCGACGCCTGCGCCGACCAAGTCGGATGCACCTTGCTGCAAGAGCAACCTGGCGGTACAAGAGTAACGGTTGGCTATAGGAGCCGTGTCCTCAGCCCTGCTGAGAAGAACTATTCCACAACAGAATGCAAACGCCTCGACGTGGTTTGGAGCGTACTCAAGCTCAGACACTTCCTCGACGGCCATCGCGTCCTAAAAAAGACCGACCACCAAGCTCTAAGCTGGATTTACAGCACCACTGACTCAAATCGTCGGCTGATGCGATGGCGCCTACGGCTGTCCGAATATACAGTCGACATGCAGTACAAATCCGGTGCATCTCTCCACGCCCCAGACTTCTTGTCCCGAACGGAAAATGATGCCGCCGTTGAAGATATCAACGATGATTTCATATGCCTTGCATTGGCCGAGACGGCCAACAGCTTGCTGAAGGGAAGGTGCACGGGTACCGACATGCCGGCCCCCGTCGAATACGACGATATCGTGGAAGCCCAACAAACAGACGCGTTTTGCGTCGCGTTGGCTGAACGGGTGGCTTGAAAAACGGCGAAAGCCTTCGTCAAAAATGAAAGCCACGGCTTCTACAGGCGGGCGCCGTACGGAGACCAACTGGTCATCCCGGAAAGCCTACGCGAGCGCATCCTTACGCTGGAACATCACGCAGCGGCGTCAGCCCACCCTGGTATGAACCGGACTTGCTCTGCCATGCGGCGTCGGTATTACGGGCCATCCAAGGTCACGGATATCTGAAACACTATTACCAAGTGTACCACCTGCGCCCAAAATCGTCTGTCACTACGGCGACACATGTCCCCACTGACGCTGTTCCCAGATACGGAACCATTGGCAGACCTATCGGTCGATATCTTCGGGCCAATCCCAGCTACCAAAGCTGGTAACTGCTTCATTTGTGGTTACGGGAATCGATATCCAGGACACAAGCCCAGTACAGGAGGGACTGGTATAAGAAAGTCCTCCATCTCCGTTTATCGGTGACCAGTGGTGACTGGGTGTACCTGCGGAACCACACCCGGAAGCACAAGCTCGATCCTAACGTGACAGGGCCGTACGAGGTCTTGAAAACCGACGAGAGAACCTACCTGATTGACCAAGACGGACTCCCTTACCAGGTGAGCGGCGACCATGTGGTGCCGGCGTGTCCTGTGGACCCAGCGAACCGACCCAAGCAACCGCAAGAGGCAGTACCAGACGCGCTCCAACCGGGTGGGTCATAGTTTGTGTTCGAGCGGTTCGTGGACCCCACCGGCTACGATGAGGGGGTGCTCTGGTTTCTGGTCGGCTGGTTTGGCTATGGGCCGGAAGACGACACCTGGTGACCAGGGGTTGTCAGGATACCGTTTTCTTGCCCTAATGGGATACGGATACGCTGTTTTCCACCATCTCCGAATAAAAATATTTCTCATCTCTCAAGATTAGGATCAGAATAAAACCTCACAAAGCCGGATTATTATGTGGAATATATTCATATTCGGATACTATTCTCGTATCCGAGTATAATGGCATATATCCGATCGATGACCTGAGTACAGCAGCAGGAGCCGCACCTCGCCAGTAGGACAGCAGTGAACTACTACTTGAGAGTTGTACGCCGACAGCCCGCCACGTGACCACCTGACGCCAACCTCGGTCTCGGATCCTTCGGACACACTTTCAAAGGCCTAAAACGCGCGTGGGATGGCGCAGGTGTGAAAGTCGCCTGTGGCGTTCGGCGGGGCCCCCTTTCGCCCAGCTTCTACGAGACGGCGACTGCAGGGTGGCCGGTGGCCTAGGGAAATATGGCTACAGCCGTGTGCGTCACCCTGCGCACACCTCAAATCACCGCCACGGCTCTGGACGGCGTGGTCGCGGAGGCGTGGAAGCTGACGCCGTCGTTTTCCGGCACCGCGCTTTTTCTCAAAGTTAACGTTACGACGGTGGCCGGGGGCTGGGTGGGGGCGGGTAAGTGTTCCACAGCCGTTGGCGGCACGCCGCCCCAGCTCATGAATGGCACGGCGTTTCGGGGGCGGCTGGCGACAGGATGGTAGTCGTGGAGAGCGTCGCTGCACCCGCGTCGAATGAAAATGCGCCGGGGGTGGCGGAGGTCGCGGATGTGTGACAGCAGGCGCTGGCCGTCGGCGGCACCCCGAACCCGCCCACGGTCTGCTAGGCAGTGAGGGAGGGATCAGCGGCGGCGGTGGGTCTTCTGGTCGTCGCTGTTGGTGTCGCCCCCCTGACAGGCTCTGTGACTTCGCGAGCATTGTGCGTAACTCAGCATCAGCATGCACAAAGTACACAGTACGTACTAGTCACAGCAACACTACCGATGCATTCTCTTGCGAGTGTTCCATCCATGTCCCCGTTCTCGCATCGACTGCATTGCAGCTTGCTGTACCGAAAAGAGCGAGCCACACCACGAGAGGTACGCACCCGCTGGCATATTTCTGACTAGGAGGTTTCCGTCGCTATCCGCATCCTCATCGTAACAGATTACTCACACCAAAGATCTCCACTCTCCGCTGGCATTCCGTCTTTGCCGTAACCGTGACCTCGCCGAAAAACGTCTCCAAAAATGGGAGACCCCATGCCTATCGGATATACTCGAATATAATAAGTCCCCAGAGAATACGATATAATCTGCCGCTTGCGCTGTCTGGTGGATGATTATACGCTCGGACAAAAAAGCATACTCAGATCCGAATATGTCGTCGAGACCCATATTCCGGATTATTCTGGATATAATGCGTGGATATATTCCTCTGAGATATATCCGTGACAACCCCTGCTGGTGACACTCGGGTCGCCTACCGGTAGCGGCCGTGTACCGGTATTGTCGTCGCACGCAGCTTCTCCCCAAGGATCCAGACAAGGCAGAACCGGGTCGGGACGCCCAGGAGGCGTGATGGGACAGCCGAGAGACAACAAACCCTTGTTTATGAGAATACTATATCTCCCGATTCATCCCTCGCTAAGGGGCCGGGATCTACCTCGGCCAACACTAAGCACACGCATGCTCCCGAGCCCGACCGACACCGACCTGGGGCGCCGCGCCTCAGTCCAGACGACGACGAGTCGCCGACGGGCCCTCATAACCGGACGGACCATGTTGGCCCCCGTAGGTACGACCACAACCACGCGTGTTCTCAACCGGGGTGCTCGCCTGAGGACGCCACTCGTACCAGCTGTTACCCAGCCACGTCTGGTTGCCGCCACCGCCGGTGCCACGCTGGGGGCTCCCAGGCGCGTCTCAATACCAGGTCTCGTTGGCTCCCGCGGCCTCCTCTCGACGGTCACCGGTGCCCGACCCGCGGGCGCGCCAGGTACCGGCCTGCTCCGCCCGCCGAGGATGGTTCTCCTGCCGCTGCTGGTGGATGTTCAAGAGGCGCCAGAGCTGGTCGTTCACGCCGGCACGGGACCACCCCTGCAGGGCCGCCTCCAGAGCCTCGGGGTCCCCCAACGGGTACGTCTCCGCCAAGGTGAACACGTCGTTCGACAAGCTCCCAAGAAAGTCGACCAGCGAGACCAAGAGCACGCTGGTGGGAAATCCAGCCGACGCCCCACGGAGGCGCCCTACAAGAAGCTCCAGCCAGGCCTCACCCTCCGACCCCAGAGTTGCCGAGGTATCCGACAGGAGTGAGTCGGGCACCGGGGGGGCCAACGGCAAGCGGTTGGCCGTCGCAACCCCGGCCACGGTACTCACCACGGGATTCGCAGGGTCCGCTCGAGACGAAGGAGCAATCGTCGCTAAGGCCACCGGGCTGGCGAGGAAGTGAGCACGGGGTGGCGGCACGAGTTGATGACCCGGGAGAGGCAGAACGTCCATCGGCGAAGAGCCAGAACCACCGGTTCGCTGCGCCACGGCGGACGCCAACCCCGATGGGACCCCAACAGACGCGAGGGGACCTTGGGCGCGACCCAAAGGCGCCTTCGGCGGGACCGCCATACAAGACGCCGGGATCGAGTACGCCGCGGCGCCAAGGGGGTCCTGGATCACGATGCGTACCCCGTCGGTGTCGTGCCGAGTCACCACCGCCAGCCAGCCATCCCGGTTCCGACGGGAGGTATCGAGACGGCGCACGGCGTCGTGAAAGGCTTTGTCCTGAGCCGGGAGAGCCGCCCGCGGAGCCAGTATTCCCTGGAAGAAGCCCAAGGCGTCGGAGTCATCACTGGCGAGCTCCTCCAGCTCGATATGCTTGACCCAGCCGAACACGGCTTCTAAGATCTGCCAGAAACGGCCGTCACGCGCCTCCTCATACCAGCGGTTGCACGCCATGACCAAGTACTCGGTCACTCAGATTGCCTTCGTGACCGAGTGGGCGTCCCGACACGACCGGTAGATCTCATCCCGGGCGTAGTACGCCACCAAGAACCCCCAAAGGTGAAACCAATCGGGGTCTCCATGTGGGCGAACCAAGTGGGCACCGCCGCAAAGAACTGGGTGCGCATCACCGGGAGAAGGCGCCAAAACTCTCGGTGGTTCCAGCTGATCAGGAAGCCCCGGCGACGCGCCCGCTGCTCGGAGTTGGCATGCGATGATGGGGGCATGATGGGCAGCTTACGCAAGTACGGACCCGGAATCTGCATGTAGAGCAGGTTGGGGTACGCCGGTGGGGCGGCCAAGGCTCTCACCCGGGACACCGTCGCGGACAACCACCCGGGGTACTCATCCTTGATCGTGTCTGGCATACCCGGCGCCGAGATGATGGAATCGTAGCGCAGGGCGGGATCCCGGACCAAGCAATCCGGCACGCCGGCAAGACGAGTGGCGCAGGCGCTACCCGGAGCACAAGGCGCGCGGTCCGCCCCAAGGTCCAGACCCGCTGCGTAGTGCACAACCTCCGCGGCCCCGCGGTCAGCCGAGACAAGCGCTGTCGTGTCCAGACGCGTCAAGAACCCCCGTCGCTGCTCCCGGGTCCAGCTCAGCGCCAGGTCGGAACGCATGGCCAGGAATTCCTGGAGCCGCTGCGACGTGTTGACATCCTCGGGCGGCGCTGACACGACACCCACGAAAACTCGGAAAAGGCGCACCAACATGGAGGGTGCCAGACAACTCGGCGGAGGAGCGTCGCCCGGCATAGCCGCGGGCAAGGCCACGCCAGGGATGACCCCACCGACAGGCGCCGGGCTCAAGCCGGGGGGACCGCCGTGCTCCCCAGAATGGTCGACCGACCCCGGCGCGACCTCCACGGTCCCCGACGACGACATCTTGATCTTGGTCGGGGACGCCTTGATCTTTCCCTTGGCTTTGGACTGGGACGCTTTGCCCTTGTGCCTGCCACCTCCAACAAGACTGGACCTCCTCTAGGGGACAAGGTGGGATCTGGGGATGGTGGGTCTGGTTCGGGGTCCCACGGGGATAAGGTGTGCACCAGTGGAACAAGACATGGTGGGGGGTGGGGGTGACGCACGTGTGGACTCGCCCTCACTCGGGTGGGTGCCCTCCTCCTCGCTCCTACCCTGGACAGCCCAAACGCCCAGCCCCGACGACCCTTCGCCCCCCACGGATCACCCACGCGCGGGGAACCGGTCGGCTTCGAGATCGGGACGGACGGCAGCCGGACACGCACGTCACCCCACGAGACCTGCGGGACACCGAAGGGTCGTGACGAGGCACCGGTTGGGGAACCGCCTGGGATGGCCCGGGCCGGTCCGCGCTGAGAAGGAAGCTATGTCGCATCACCCGGCCCGGCCCACGCCCCTTGGCTGGCCAGGACGTCGATGGCGCGCCGGGCGACGCGGCTGACGTGTCACGCCCCGGTGCGGACAGGTGGCGCTGTCGGTGCCGGTTGGGATCTTGATTGATTGTGGGTCGCTCGCAATTGCATGTCAATTGCTTGAATTGTCTGCTTTACAGTAGGGGTGTCCACTAGTATTGATCCCCAGATCTCCCCATGGGGAGGCTACTGTGTGGGATTCGGGGCCTTTTGGGCCCGCTTGCTCGGTTAGCTTAAGGGGACAGCGGGGCGCCCGTGGTCCGGCTTCCGCACAAAAAAGTAACTGCGTTCTCACCTTCTTCCTCTGTCTTTGCGCCTTCGAGTGTTCTCCTAGGTGACCGTGTCACCGGGCGAGAGTAGAGCAAGGGTGTGCGGATAGGTTCTCTCAACTGGGCAGGTGTCCCTATCTGTTTCTGTGGGCTGGAGTGACACGGCGTTTTATGCGACAGGTAGTAGGTCACGACAAACTTCTTGTCCAAAGGCTTCTTTGGTGCCGCCACCGTGAGGGCTCGTGACTTGACACGACCAGCTGGCTTCGACAAGTCCCAGGAATGTTCCGCTACTCGGCTTGAAGCAGCTTAGCTGTTGCGTCCGACATGACCAGCTTGACGCCCTTGTTCTCCAATACCGTCCTGAGCATCCCGTACTCGGACAGGAGCCCCGAAAAGACACGCAGCGCAAACGTGTTGTCGTCCACCAGGTTTCCGAGCATGGCGAGCTCGTCCGGGATCATCTTGGCGCGTGACACGAACTGGATGATGTTCTCTTCGTCGCCCTTCTTCATGCTGCTCAGCTCGTCCATGGTCCGAAGCAGCTGAGCGCTATCGCGTGCCTCAAACATGACCTTGAGCGCGTCCCACGCCTCCTCGGCCCCGTCGACCGACGTCACCGTGTTGAGATGCACGGGCTTAACCGACATATGGATGGGCGCAAGAACCGCCTCATTCATGGCGTCCCACTCTGCGACCGCCGGGTCAGCCTTCTTGTCGTCCGACCCAGAAGCAGGACTGTCCGTCACGACCGCCATCCAGAGCTCTTCCTTCTTGAGCTGCGCACGCTGGTACGCCGCCCACATGTTTTAGTCATCGTCCAGCAGTGCAAACCGCAGGCCGCCGAAGCGGCCGTGGTCCGACATGTTGACGACCGTGGCACCGACCGGAACCACCCTGTCTACTCTAGCGGCTGTACCCGCCCAACCAACGCCAGAATGCACCGCGACCCGCGCAACGTCGTCCTTCTTGCGACCGTAGAAGAGAACGATGATGACCACCAGCGACAACTGGGCTGATAACCTGTGAAGCGGAAAAAAAGTGTGTGGATGCGCTGCTTTACTCAAGACCGGTCTGACGCGCGAGGCCAGCAGTCTCTTACCCCCCCCGTGTGCCCCTCTCTCAAAGTCCTGGAAGAACACACCAGCCAACGCAGTGACAGGTCCCACGACGAACCTCACCACGCAGAGCACCCTCCTTCGGAGGGTACATGCTCTCACCACCCCACAAATCGCGACGACCCTCAAGGAGCCACAGAGAATCTCCCCAAGCCCACCTCCAAGATGAGCTCTCCTCGAGGTACAAGGACAAGTATTTACATCCCTCTCATGCAGCAATGCACGTAGAAGGCAGACAAACACGGAGATTGCAGCATGTTTACCGCAGGAGCTAGTCAGGAAATCGGCGGTAACTCCGACTTACCAGCGCGTGCGTGGGGGGCTGCCTCAACATGGTCCCGTTCGGCGAGGCGCGCACTATCGTGCGCCCTGCCGGCGGGGAACCAGTGCACGTTGTACTGGTGGCGGGGATGGATGTTTGCGAGTCAATTCCGGGCTGTCCTCTTGTTGGCGGCGGGTGTACCCGTGTGTGCTGGTCGATTGAGGTAGCAGAAGAGTGGCCCGCGCTCCACGCGATCACACTGACGTCTGCGTTGCGGCTTGAGCACATCTTGCCTGACCAATACCAGATCACCCGTGATCACGGCATCACTTCCACACCCAGGACCTTGTCCGACACTGCTTTTCATCGGCGTGCGGCCCGCTTCTTTGTCAATGCTATTTATCCATGGCCATAAAAAATCTTTATTCCACGAATTTGACAACAGCATAGAAGAGGCCGCGACAGTCTGTGTCCCTGTCGTCTGCGCTTTCCTACATAATTAATCCTGTCCAGCGGACGGCAGGTGCCTGTAGGTGATCAGCGAATGGCAGCATCTGGAAAATTAAGGCTGGAGACGACAAGCCCAGAGCCTGTTGGGTTTATCGCTGGCTCTTGTTGGCGCAGCCGCTTTCACCAGTGACCGCTGCGGTGTACGGTGGCAGCACGTTCCGCTGCGTCAGCAGCCGTGGGCGACTGGAAGTGTCCCTGGCGGAAATGTGGCGGGTGGCACGCAAGGCAATTGCTTGAGGCTGCACTAGGTATCTTCCAGAAAGCAGCTGTGACCGTGGGACCGGAGCCATGACTGCCGAGGCAGCCGATGCAGCCGCGCGGAGCGTCGGATGCAGTCTGGGCACGCGGACTCCCCATGCGCGCCGCGGCCAAGACAGCGAGCCTCCCTGTATGGGGCTGGCTCGAGCGGATCAGCCGGCGCGTTTCCACGCGAGACTCTCTTGGCCTCCGATTGGCCCTCGCTGCGAGCATGCGACCATTACTCTCTCTTCGGCTGACCCTGGGAGCGGCTTGTCGGCTGCGACCTGCACAGTAGCCCTTCTTCTGCCAGTATCCGCATCGGCAGCTTAATATCGGGACCGATCGAAGAGATTGGTACTGATGGGGACTTGAATGCGCATCCAAAGCCCAATCGAAAGTTGGGTTGGATCAGTTCGATGCGCATCAGCCACACTCGATGGACTCCCGAAAGGGTCTGCATGAGAGCAGACGATCATGCCCGAGTCCACTGGGGGCGTGGCCCCTCCTAAAGTCATCAACTTTCCTTATTACGGCGAGAGCGGCTCCTGGACTTGGCCGTTTGAGCTTAATAATACTTGTGTTATGGCTTATCCAGCAATGCAGCCAATCGCCGAAACCTCCAAACGTGGCTGAACGTGGCACCGCTTGGCCAACCGGGCATTGGTGGCTCGGTCGAGCTCCAAAACGAGGGTGTGACGGTCAAAAGATAGCCAATCCTCACATATTGTAGTCTTCTAGTCAATCTCTTGTGGGGCCCGAGCGATCGCTCTGTTTTGGAGCTTCAACGGCAGCGAACCGGCACCGAGGGCCAAAAAGGCCCGTTTGGCGGCGCTCAAAGGCGCTCCGCCAAAACATGGTTCCGAACGTGGCGATCCAACTCCAATAGGATGCGTGACCTGTGGCATGCAGACACCATGGAGTGAGGCACCTTCAACAGATTCTTCGGCGCGGACGACCGGCCTGCCACAACACTGACACCGATGTCTGATATCCCGAAGATAGCCTTGCCCGAGCCCAAACTTCAGATATGAAGCTCTTAGTTTTGGCTTGGCGGCTGAAGAGCCCGTAGAAGAGCCACATGTTTCCCACACGTTGCCGTTGGGCTTGGCGGCTGGCTCCATTGCTGGATACGCCCTTGGCGGTGGGACATGCAACCCCAACAAAATAATTGTGTCGCAAGATCACCGATATTCACTTCCACATTGTACGCTGCGATTCTTTTGAAGTACCACACTGTGGCGCGCCCGAATCGCCTTCATGTCGTCAGAAAGACGCTATTTCAGAACCGTCGACGATAGAAATCTGGCCCTTGAAGGCCACAGGGCGGCCCCTCTCATTCGACCGTACCGATCATGCGAATGGCGCCCGGGCGTGGCCCGGCAGCCACCGAATCTCGGTTGTAACTTTCAAATCTCAGCCAACGGTGCTCGTGACAGCATCGTCCTCAGAGCGCGCGGGAAAACCAGCAACAGACCTTCTTCGCGGGCGCTCCTCGCGCCCTGATCTTTCCCGCATGCACCCCCGCCTTCGAGTCGATCACCGTCTACACAGCGCTGGGGTGCGAGGGTGCAGCGGCACGCGATGGGGGCGGCGGCGACGGCCACTGTGGCCCGACCAAGGCAGCGCCGCGAGCACACGCGCTCGCGTGGCTGTCTGCGGGCCGCACGACTTGTTAATACAGCACCCAGACAAAGCAGTGTGCCAAACAGATGCCTGTTAAGTGTGAGCCACGTGATGGAATTCGCCAAACGAGTCTAGTGTGTAAATGGCTTCATTAGAGACCTTCGGCATGTCAATTGTGGGTCGACGGCGTGGGTCGGGGACACGTTTCACGCCACGTTAAGCCTTCGACCCACATTTCCATCCCATTTATGGCTAAGGAGGCCCTTCGACGCACGTCAAGAACCGGTACCGACCAAGGTGACCGCAGCCACGTAGCAGTCCATGAGTAGCTTACATGGAAGTTTCCGCCAATCGCTGGCATCCGTTGGCTTTCGATGCCCAGTCTTACGGATTCCGAAGGACAGTCGCCCGATCACCCTTCTGGCACACGTCCGTCACGGCGTCGTCACCGGCTCCGAAAGGCGTCTCCACCCGGTCACACTGTAAGCGAGTCCGCAAGGAGTGTGGCAGGACTGCCGGACCCACATTTGATACATGCCGAAGCTCCGAAGGGGTGGATGTGGCTTCCTTAGAAAAACCGGTCGGGCGACCCACAAAATACCCACATTCGATACCCACGTCGCAGTTGCCGAAGGTCTCTATTGAGGAAACTGCCACAATACTCATTATTCTTCACTTTAAGAGCATTCCCACCAATGTCAGGCCACCGGTCTGAAACGGTGAAATGAAACCACTACGTGTGGCCCTGCGAGTGCTCAGTTGCCAACGGGCCATCGCGTTGCCAACGGGCAATGTTATGAGTAAAATGGAGTGGGCTACCTTTCGAAGATCCGAGCGCCGTTGGCCTCGACGTTGTTGGCCGCACTAGGTGGTTGCCAACGGAGGACACGTATCAGCGTCGACGTCAGTATCGAAATGAAGAGGCGTCCGTAGAATAGCTGCCGAACATGTCACGGGAAGCGTGTGAACGGAGCCCGAACCGCCCAAATCAATGCAATCTAGCAAGACACGTGGAGGCTTTTCTGTACCAATTTGGCTCGAATCCGCTCGAATGCGTGCCGCGTGTGGCGGTCGCACCCCCTCAGGTGGTGGAAGGTGTTGGAGGCTGAATCATGCCGGTCGAGCGGTCGCCTGCGGCCACAGTGGCCTGACGAACCGCGCAAACGGGTGGCCCGAGATCCATACGCGTGGCACAAGGGCCGCGCCCCTGTGCACCTCTGCTGCGTGCCTGCCCCCATGTGCTGAGTCAGACCGATTTTACCGCGCTTTCACTCTTCCTGTGACGCCTTGGGTGCCTCCAGAGGGCCGAGGACGGTCCAGAATAGAGAAATGGATCGCGCTGGCGGACTCATCGGCACTCGTGTGTGTCCACCTGAGCGTCGGTGGTGTGTCCCTCGGGACGTGGAGACAAGTGCCCGGGCTTTCGGGGCGGTGTCCTTGACAGCCTCGTGAACAATCTCTCCGAGCAACCGTCCACTCACTCGCGAGTGCGTGATGGCTGACGGCGGGCCCCCATGTGTCCGGCGCCGAGATCACGAGGTACGGTGCACGCCTGTCGAGGAAACCTACCATCAGCCTCCCTCTGGGTCACGGGTCTCGTGGGGCATCGGGCCTATCAACGGACCGCTCGTGTGAGCCTCTCGGGAAATCCGATCAGGCAGTCCACGAACGCCGATTGTGGGGTCCGGCACACTCCTGTGGCCCGGTCGCACCGTTCTGAGTGCGCCTGGGAGGGCCACGCGGGGCGGTGCCGCTGTCCTCGTAGGCAGAGAGTATGTGGGCTACCAACAATATCAGTCGACTTAGGTCCTGCGCGTTCGGCTGTTCGCTTGCGGAGACAGCACGGGTAGAGGGGTACGTTTAACGTGCTCGCTCTCTTGGGCCCGTTCCGCAACGGCGGTGCATCCGCCCTTTTTCGCCTTCGACGGACGGTGTGTCCACTGCTGTCGCTGTGCCGTACGTCTCGCGACAAGGCAAGCCGCTATGCCCGACTTTCCCCTTTTGAAGTCGGCCGAAGCCGCGCCATTCCCCCCACTCCCCCGTCTACCTCCTGGCGTTCGGTACCAGCGGGTGCGCAACCCGTGGCACGAGTCTTTCCCCCCCCTGGGCTCGATCCTGCTACGGCCGGTGGCACGGGCGGGGCGGCGCCTCCAGCGGTGGGAGCGGCACCTCGGCTGCCGTCCGCGACAGCAGGCGCCGACACTGCAGCGGCGACGTCGCAGACGGGCGGGACGCCCACGACTGCCGGCGGTTGCGCGTCGCTGCCTGAGGCGGCAGCGACCACCGGTGTGGATGCGGTAGCACTGGCCAAGTCCGGCGCCGCCCTGGGTGGCGGCGACGCCATTGAGGTCGACGAGGCGGCTCCAACGTCTTCGAAGAACGCGCGGACTGATCGGCGCCCGCACCTGGCGGGCGTGCGGAGCGCCAGCGAGCTCGGTGTCGAAGAGCTCGTCCGGCGTTTGCACGCGTGTCGCGTGAGATACGCGCTTGCTTCTGGCAAGACTCCTCCGCCCAACCCTCCCCTTTTGGCTGACCGCTGTGTGCTGTACAAGCCTCGAGGAGCCGCTGCTTTTGGCGCCCGTCGTGCAACCTCGGACGAGCGCTCCGCCGGTGGGGCGGGTTCCGTGGTGCCGACATTGGTGGCCGCCGCTCCGGTTGGCCGCGGAAGCGCAATTGACGCAGAGGCTGGCGCTGGCGCTGGCGGGGCGCCCGGCAAGAGCGCACCGGTCGCCGGCGGTCCACCAAGCGACACAGAGTCATACAAGTCGGGACGTACCCGTGCTCGTGATAAGCGAGCAGCCGGCGCCCGACGGGGAGCGATGCCGCGACCAACAATGTCGAAACTTGGTGGGGCTGGCGGCGGTGACGACAGGGAGTGGAACCAGTCTTCGGGCGGGAGCATGGCATCATCTAGCACCGGCCGTGCGCCGACGCCGCAGCACCAGGGGCGCCGCGCGAGCGGCGGTCCACGCCTCGGGGGCGTCGCAGGCGCTGAGAAGAAGGGCCCAGGCAACGGCAAGGGAAAGATGTGGACGGTCGACGAGCAGGTGGCTCTGTGGGAGGCGTTCAAGTTGGTGGCGCAGCGGACGGACATGGGCGCGGACTGGTCGAAGGAAGGTCTCTGGGACTTCATTAAGGAGGACTTCGTGCAGCGCATCCCCAAGATCCTGAAGCCCAGTGACCTGAAGGGCCGATGGAGCGAGCGCACGGCGGGCTCCATGCAGACGCATTTTTGCGCGCGAGAGCGCGCCCGACGTGCAGCGCTTCGCTCATTTTTTCAAGGTGGTGTCCGACAAGAAGCAGCTGACGGGGGGGCGGACTGAGGAGGACCTTGTGCGGGCCGCCGCGGGCCTCTTCTCGGGCGTGTCGGCGTACCAAGCCGTGCGGCAGGACGCGTGCTCCGACGACGAGCGCGAGCAGCAGGGAAAGGCGCGGGCGGAGCGGACTGGTCCCGTGGTGACGTGCGCGTGCATTCCAATGTGGCGCGTGCTGAGAGAGATGGAAAAGCTCAGCGGGGCGGCGGCCGACGCCAACGCCGTCGCCAACCGCTTTCACGGCACTGGTTGTCAGCGGGACGTTGACGGCGGCGATGATGGCAACGGCGGCGGCGACAAGCCCTCACGCGGGAAGCGTCCCGCGGTCCAGCCGCGACCGGACATGGGCGTCCAGGCGGCCAAGCGCATGCGCAACAACAAAGAGGACACGAAAAAGAGCGCGGGCGTCCTCGGTGTGGAGCTCGTGCGCTCGAGAAAGACAATGGAGGCGATGGTTTCGGAGGCTGCCAAGCGGACGCAGCTCGAGTCCAAGCGCGCGGCGGCCGCCTTCTTGAACTTGGCCGAGAACAAGGGCACGGACGAGGCCAAGTCTTTCTTTGAGGCCATGTGGAAGGACATTTTCAACAACGGCATGGCGGCCATCAATGCCACGGCGCCGCAGGCCGTGGTCAGCGGGGCGGTCGTGGGGCGGGGCGCGTCGCCTTCAACCAAGTCGGCCACTGCGGCGGGCGCGAGCGCAGCTGCGGCCGCGTCGGCCGCGGCGGCCGCGGGGGGCGGCACGGAGCCGGCCGTCGCATCCAGAGACGACAGCGACGCGACCACCAACGTGCCCGAGGCGTCGGTACTGGACAAGATAGGCTGTGCAGAGCGCGTGCGCCTGGCGCGCAGCCGCCACGCGATGGCGGCCACGTCCAAGATGGGGCAGGCGTGCATTGACAAGAACGAGGCAGCCAATGACCTCACTGGGCCGGACGTGGCAGCTGGGAGCAGTGTCACGGCGCCTACCGCGCGTGGCGACATGCGCAGTCGCGGAGCGGGACGTACGGTCCTGACGACGGGCGCTGTGCCTGCGTGGACCGGTGGTGCTGTGAACAAGGAGGTCACTGTTGATGAAGAGGACGAGTGAGGAACTTTGGGGTGCGGAGGGTTTGATCGCTGGAGTGATTGTGAGGCGTATACCGCAGGACGTTCCCGTGTGCCAGTGACTCTAGTGCGGCGGACGTGCATGTGTGACGGATAGGAGACATTGAAGGACACGCACATTGTCCTTGTTTGGTGTGGGCGCGGGCAGGCGCATGCCTGTGTTGGAGCTAGCGCGTCGCAAGCGTTTCTCCTTTTGTTAGCTTGGTTGTGTGTTTCCTCGCGTTGTGCGCCGTGAGTCGCGGCGCACTGCTGTGTTTTATGGCCGGCGCGTTCCGCAAGTGAGTCATGCACGGGTAAATTCTGTCTTAGCAACGCCCTTTGAGATGGAAAGCGCATCAGTTGCGCATTGCAGGTGCAAAAAAACCTTGCCTGTCGTACGCGATGCGAGAGCGCAGGCCACCAGCATTCGCATGAGCCCCGTGTCGTGACTCCGGCATGGGGACTTCGATTGGTACACAGAACATGCCATGCGGCGTTGACGAAAGAACAAGTCATTGACAAACAAACACACACACACATGCACACACACTCACAGGCACAAACGAGCCCTCATTACTTGCCAGCGCGTGACCGCCGTGCCTGTTGGCGAGCCCACGCAAGTGCAGTGAGATCTTTTCTCAAGTTCATACAGACGGCCGGGTCCGTCGCCTGCACCCAAGTAAGGAGGTCGGAGAAGGAACCGGGGGGGGGAAGCATGCCCTGGTTGATTTGGAGCGCGGGGTCAGCTGGGACACCGTCAGCGGCCCAACCAACGCGTCTGCGTGATGGCCCAGACGGACGACCTCGGCCACCAACGTCGCCGGCGCCACCATCCCCAGCGCCCCCGTGGCCGTCGCCACCGTCCCCACCGCCGCCGCCGGCACCACCACCATCGCTGCCGCCACCGCCGCCGGCGCCACCCTCCCCAGCATCCTCACCGCCGTCGCCACCATCCCCGCCGCCACCGCCGCCACCGCCGCCACCGCCGCCACCGCCGCCGCCGCCGCCGCCGCCACCGCCGCCGGCGTCACCATCCCCGCCGGCGCCACCGCCGCCGGCGCCACTATCCCCACCATCTTCACCGCCGCCGACGTCACTGCCATCGCCGCTTTTGGCGGCACCGGCGCCCTCGCCCTCACCCTCGCCCGCAACGCCGCCACAGCGACCACCAATGTCAACACGTGCGCCATGCCGCCGATCGTTGTGGACGAATGATGGCCGCCGCGCCTCCACGACCATGTCGTGCATGATGCACACGGCCTCGGCCGTGAGGGTGAGGTGAGCCACGCTGTGGTGGCGCGCGGGGTGGAGAGCCACCTTGAATTGCTGGTATATCTTGCCGTACAGGCGCTCGACCTCCTTGCGAGCGCCTTCCTGTTCGGCATTGAACTCAAGCTCCTCCGGGGTGCGGGGGTTCTGGTGGGGGCGAACTAGAAAGGGGTAAGAGGGATAGATACCGTCGACTAAATATTATATATAAGGGTACCTCCGTCCGTTCACTTCAAAAGAAAAGTGCCGTGGCGGCCACTCGCCGCTCACGACACGAGAAAATGAAGGGCTCTGCTTGAGGACGTTGATGTTGTTGTTGCTTCCTGGCGAGCCGGCAAAATTGTGCCAAACCCAGAGGTCGTGGTCGCACACCGTCACCAGGACAATCGACTGCTTGCCCGACCTGCCCTTGTGCTCTCCCGCCGCCGACTTCGGGCAGCCGTGCCACTCCCAGTGGCTGCAGTCCAGGCCTCCGATACAGCCGGGCAAGCCCCGGTCCTTGTTGAACACCAGGATGCGCGTGATGTCCTCGTCCGTCCGCGCGCGCAGGTAGGTCGACTTGTACTTGTTGACGATGAACTCGATGAAGCTCTTGACGGCGGCATTGGTGGTCGACATCGACAACCGGACGTACTCATCGGGGCAGTCCGCCACCTCGCCGATGCTAAGAACGCGCAGCGCGGCGACGACCTTCTGAAGCGGATGCGCCTGCGGTCGCCCGGTGGCGTTTCCGCGTTGGCGGAAAAACGGCTCGTCCTTTATGTCGTTGTAGACGCGCATGAATACAGCACGTGGCATTCGAAATCGGCTCTCAAAGTCCGCCTCATCGAAGACGGGCGGCTCCCCGTCCACACCCCAGTAGTCGCGCATAATGTTGCGCAGCCCAAGGTTGAAGGCGCGCTTCTTGTTGGGCGCGCCCCCACGAACCGACCAGCGGTGCCGTCGCCGCCAGCGCTGACACCCGCGGACCCACCGCGCCAACTGCAGCAGCCGAAGATGGTGGCTCACAGCCATCGCGAGGCCCGACGAGAGGTCGTCCTGGTCCACAGCACCGCCCATGTTGTCGCCGTGCGCCTCGTCGTGGACGTCCATGGTCTGTATCAGCGAAGAAATCAGGATTGCAGGGGAACGTACCGACCAAAAATGCCACAGGAAGCACAGAAGCGCAGCGGCACGGCACTCCATGTCCGTTACCGCGTCCTACGTCGCAAGCACGCTCGCTGGCGTGCTCCCCCGCACAACACTTTGTACTCCGCGCACACAAGTGCAACGAATTGTCGCAAACGAATGAATTGGAAACAGACAAGTCCGCTGGCAACGATATGGACCGGGCCCCCGTCCTTGGCGACGCTTCCTGTCAGCGGGAGCGGAACCGGGCACGGCCGAAGGCACCGGCGCAGGCACGGATGCGGGCGTTCGTCAGCGGCGGCGCCGGCGGGCGACGCGGCGCTGGTCCGCTACAGCACCGACGTGCACGGGGGCCTTGCGTGGCGACGGCGGCTGTTTTGGTCGGCGGCGGCGGCAGGGACGGGGGCGTTGGTCGGCGGCGGCTGCGGCGGGGAGAGCCGACGGCGTCTCCGGCGTAGGCAGCTAGGGCCCCCGTTGGCGGTGACGGCAGGGGCGTGGACGTGACTTCCGCGGCGGCGGCGGAAGTCTGCGTTGGTGGCGGCGGGGGTCTTGGCTGGAGGCGGGGGGGGTCTCGGTTGGCGGCGGCGCCTACCGGGGAGGTCGCGTTGGTCGCCGACGACGGCGGGG
>Ga0209093_1000648_pt1 | contig 19258 bp, 32 predicted proteins | sample SidtaG_4_FD_187450 | JGI IMG/M metagenome (GOLD analysis project Ga0209093, IMG submission 187450) | Marine algal microbial communities from Sidmouth, United Kingdom - Sidmouth_Male1 metaG (SPAdes) (version 2) | ecosystem: Host-associated > Algae > Red algae > Unclassified | place: Sidmouth... | reverse complement strand
GGCGGGGCGGGCGGGGGGAGCGGAGAGCGGTGCGGTTGCGCAGAGCTGCTCGCCGTGATCGGCGCCCACAGACGAGACGGGCTCACAAGAGTGCTCTGAGGGCGGGAAAGGTTCGAGGAAACTGGTCCGCTCCGAAGAGCCGAGCACTAATGCTGTATCTGACACGGATCTCATGTCATCTCCGTGCGACAGGACAGCAGCGGCGATTGAGAAGGCATCCCCGCCCAAAAAAGGACAAAGAAGTTGAACGAGAGTGCGGCGGTGCGCAAATTCTTTGAATTCTGTTTCACAATCAAGAAAGCCGCTGCGGACGCTGTAGCTCAACGCCGTGATGTAGGGGGGCAGCGGCGGGCAGGGCAACGGCCTGGGGGGGTTTCTTCTGGAGGCGGTTCTTTCGTTGGGGGGCCTTCTGACGCGGACGTACGCATCGCGGCTATCAAAGTGATGCACGCCTACGCTGAAAAAGCTCGTCGAGCGTATCAATTCTTTTTGATTGGTGGTAGGGGCAGTCTTTTCTTGGCTGCTAGTGTCTTTCTTCCGCTTTTCTTATTTACAGTCGAGAGAAACCTCTCGAGGGTCCCACACTTGGCACAGACACACGAGATAGAAACTCGTGATCTGTCATCTGGAAACCTTTCTGGTTCGATTGCCTGCATTCTTTCGATCCCTGGAGGCCTGCTTTGGCCTCGGTCTTCTTCTTCCCGCCCAACAGTTCCGAACGCATTTTTACCCCATCCGCCCCCACCTTTCGCTTGTTCCCCCTACCACCCAGAGCGTCTTGACAAAGTTCTGGAACCGGTTTATAGCGTGCAGAAGTTTCCTTGTTCCCGACAGTCTCCATTCACCCCCCCCCCCCCCCTCTCCTCTTTTGCGCCCACCCGCGGCGTCCAAGCTGCCCCCCCCGCACCCGCGCTCTCCCCGCAGAAGAGTAGATCACCTCCTCGCACGTCATAAAAGTGAGACGGCCGACTGCTCGTCCACGCACGGGAGGCCAAGGAATTTTAGGATCTCCACACGACGGGCACGGCCAGTTTCCTAGGTGGTCTGGTCCATGTCACAGATTTCATGGTTTTCGGGAACTGCTTTACCGAAAGTGACCTCGTTCCCGTCATTGGTGCCATAACCAGCCTCCACATTTTGTGGAGCGCGACGCATAGCTCCCGAATGGCTACTGCAATGTCAGGGTGTGCGGATATCATCTTCAGCACGCGCCACCTGGCTTGGAGAAAGTTCCAAACGCGTTCTCCATGACAATCCGCAGTTTGGATTGGTAGTGGTAGAACCACCGCATGCTATCCTCGCTGGGACCGTTCATGGCATCCTCTCCAAAGGGTGTGATCTGCACGGGAGACAGAGACATTTAACATACAAGAAATCATCGGCAAGAATTTGAGCTGTTCAAAAGCAGCGTTACAGCTGTCTGTCAAACAGTCTGTTCTCTGGTGGCCCTCCGACTCTGCCACGGTCGGCAACTGTATCCCACTCCTCCTCAACCGTCCTACCCCGCCCCTTCTCACCAGCCCGTGTTTAAGCCACCATCGTAGTTCCACAATAGACCCTCCACCTCCGCCCCCTCCACGCTCCCCGCATACCCACGCCGCAATGGAGAGAGACCGAGCCAAGAATTCAACGATTCCCTGACCCCCTCCCCCCTGGAAGGCGACCATTCTTATGGCACGTCGCCAAAGAATGATCGGATCCGAGCAAGTTCCACAGCAAGACAGCATGCTGTGACCGTGCTGTGACTGTGCTTTGAGAATTGCAAGCTGAGGGCTCCTGGATGGCTCTGTGGCAGTCAAGGACGATCACAGAAAGTTTTAATTCTGTGCTGTGAGCAGCTGTGAACTGCTGTGACTTGCTGTGAGCGTTTCTTAGATCCGATCGTTCTTTGGCGACGCGCCATACCAAACGTGCTGTCAAAGCAAAGCCTGAATCCCCCAAAATGAGCTCCCGAGCGGCCCGCAGGCGGATGCTCAGGTCGTCATCGAACATCGCCGCATGCCACGAGCGGCACCGAAACGGCAGCGAGTCCCCCTGCGATCCCGGGATGCCGCCAACGAAGTATCAAATGTGGCGGGTGTCGGTGATGGTAAGCAGTAGGAGCGAATAGTTCGAGTTTCTGTCCCTGCAGTCTTCTTTGTGCTCTCAAAAGCGTTAAGCAGCGGCGTATGAGAACCATCGACAGCGCCACAACTGTCGTTCTACGGAAAAGCATGCCAGCGTCAGTCAATGCGTCGCGTACATGCATGGAGCCGCACATGGCAATACGGATATCATTTCCAACATCGTTCGCCATCCCCCAGACCTCCGCTCACTGGAAATACAGGACGAGAACGCTCACGAGAGCATAAGGACTCTCGCACCCAGCGTTGTCGCCGCACCTCAGGATGGACAACTCACGCGTGACCCGGGGCCGCTTGGCTTGGCTGGGCCAGGACAATAGTGGGAGTGCAGCCAGCATCTCCTGCGCCACGTGGCTGCAGAACACGGAGAGCGTAAACACAGCTACGTCGAACGTGCGCGCACTTACGCGCTGAAGGCCGCCTTTCGCAAGACAGAAGAGCACATAAAAAAGTACGCCAGGTGGGCGGAATATCCACAGGACCACAAAGAGCATGGGACAGATGGGGCACAGTGAGACTCACCAACTCATCTAAATGGGCGGTGGTCATGCGTTCATCTCGAAGAGCGCAACGCTGCAGAATACTCTCTCGATGAAAATGCCCCACCAGATCACCCGCGTGGGGGGCGGCTCAGTTTTCGTCGCCGAGATGAGGGCCACATCTTCCAGCTCTGCCAGACCCACCACCTGCGCCGCGGCTGAAACTCCCTGCTGCACCCCCCCCCCCAAGCTGCGCGAGGGTCCCCAGGGTACCAAAGACGCCCACCCACTAGGCGCGTGCATGCGGCTCCAGGCTGCGGAGGAGCGCCACGACAGACGAAACACATGTCGTAAGAGAGAAATCCTCACCCCTGTCAAATACGGCCACCCACGCCGTAGACATCTCCAGCACACATGCCACCTCTTGCAGATCCGCGTCCGACTCCACAGCCACTCTCAAAGCGTCCATGACGGAGGCGGGCACACTGTCCATGGCGCCCCTCGGCTACTGTACCGGTCGAGCGCTGGCGTCGTCACCAAGAATACTGGAGCGCAGATAGGGCCATGGCTCATCCATTTCCAGCGCGAGAGAAGGAAAGCACGTCAGCGAGATTTCACAGCCACGAAAAATGCGAACAGCGTGCGGAGCCGGTCGCGGTGAGGTGCTGCGCGGGTTACCTTTGCCCCGGCGACGGCTTCGGGGTCGGGTCACGGCGGCCTGCGATGCGGTGGTGTCGTGAATTCCCTAACTAATTGTTCTCGTCGAGTCCGCAATGCACGTCTGGGTCGAATCGGCATGGTTCGAACCGACTCAGAATCTGGGAAGGGTCAGAGAGCTGCTTTCTTCGTTAAGTGGGACGTGCCCTTCGAGGCTTATCCAGTAGCCAATAGCTTTTGAGTCAGAACTGGAGTCGCTTGGAGCATGAATGATCGTCTCGTGCAACAAAGAAGACGCGCACTTACGAGTCGCCGTCCGCCGTCTCTTCCCATCTGTTTTCAGCGGCAGAGGGAGTTGTTGGATTTCACGAGGATATCTGTGTACCTCCGTGATCGAGGTCGGAGGCCCTTCAGGCATGGCGTCGGCAGCCAGCCCAGCTCCTCCACTGCCTTGCACTCGGTGGTACGTTCAAGTTTGCCAAGGAGGCAAAGAAAAAGGAAGCTCCACTTTCCATGCTCTTTACTTCACGTAAGAGAGGAACTCTTCGGGTAACAGTGGCCAGAAATGGGTCCCCTGTGCTGAGCTCTAATTCTTCTGTCTGGACGTTGGAGCTGTCTTGTGCTTTTTCATTCTGCATTCGTGTTTGGCTCTCGTGTCTGGCATTCCACAGCAATGCCGCTTCGGCCGACTTGCGCCCTCTTTTCCCTCGGCAGGACCACGAATTCGTGTGTGTGTCGTGTCACCCAGCAGGCCTGCGCACTAACGCAGCGGCGGAGGCGTGGGTGGCACGGCGGGACGCAGGGCTATTGACGAACGCTGCTCAGCACGCGTTCCCGAACGCCATGCCTCAGCTCCGGTGCAACGTAGCAGAGAGAAGGAGCCCAACGGGATGCACAAGAGTTCCTGCAGTGCATGCTACCGTCACGTCCCCGCCACAGCGCTTAAGCCGCGCGTCATGTGCGCATTCAAGACTTGTGACTAGTTCTTCACAAACTAGCCACGAACTGCCCACCCATCGATTGGAGTTCAGCCTTATCTGTGGTCAGGGGAAAAGGCGGCGGAGCGCGCCGGGCTGCCTCTTATCGGACAAGGGAAGCTCTGAAGGGCATGTGGCGCACTAACGGACAAGCACAACAGTGCTGGAACCCATTCCGTCGGACGGCTTGCGTCCCAACACCCTGGGGACCCGAGGGCGAAAGGCCCAGCTGCGCGCCAGAGCGCTGACGCGCGCCTCTGTCTCTCGCCAGTGGAGGGACCCACCCTGACTGAGAGCGTGGCGAGGGAACCGGCACTGTGTGCGTCGATGGCCAGCGCAGAAGTTGCCGCCGCCTGTCCAAAAAAATGTGGTGCCGGCCGGGCGGTGCATGCTGTTCGGGATTGCGCACGGGTCACCGCAGCGATAACGGTGGTCAGTGCCTGTGCCACAGCTGAGGCACCAATTGGCAGCGGGGAGCTCAATGAGGCGCGCACTGTCGGGCCCAGTGCCAATTTGGCCATCGCCACTGTCATGGACGCCTGTGGATCTCTGGGAGAGGTCCAGCGGCCGTCCTTCGTGGACATTTTGAGCGTACATCTTGAGGCTGAAATTCCGAGGACGTTCCGGTCCATGTCCGGAAAAGGACGGGATATTATTTACACCCCCGATACGGTGCCACAAAAGGCCGTCGTGGGGCCGAGACAAGCCTCTCGATGGTTCCTCGAAGAGTCTTCGGCCGTCACAGGACTTTTCCTCGACAGCAAGGCGGCTGTATAAAACATCCTTTCCGAATCCTGGTGAAAGGCCCAGGACGGCGGTATCTTGTCTGTGGTCCGATCTGGGGCCTCTGCGGTGCTTGTCGTGCCTCTGCCGGCGAGATTGTTTGCCGCGAACAGTTTTCCCTCTCAAACGTGGCAGCGGATCCGCCGCCTCATGGGCGGGCCTCTGAGTGCACTTTCAAGTGCGGCGGACATGCGCGCTGATGGCCGGGTGGACTCCTCGGAGGTGAGCAACCGCGCGACCTCTACGTCTGTGAGGGCCACGCCTGCGAGCGTGCGGGCGGCTGTCGAGGCCATGGTGGCAGATATTTTTAGAAGCAACCAGTTCATCTAGCGGCCCGTTCATGGGCATCCAGCCCCGGAGATTCCGGTGTCCTGTGGCCTCGATATATGGGATCTACAGTGTTAGTGTAAGACTATCCTCACGTGCATCAACCACAACCAGCCCCATTCATGCATCCGGGCTGAGACAATCATCTTTTGAGTCATCCCTTGCGAGATAGACGACTACCGATCATTGGCAGCTGCGGAAGAGCTCTTTGCACCTGATGTATAGGACCTACGGACGAGCGGAGTAACCGTGGACGGCGTCACGCGACAAGTGCACCTCATCCTGATGGGTCACTACTCAGTCACTATCTCACTTGATGGACGTTCAGGAGAGAGCTTCCGATTGCCGTGCGTGTACTGCTGCTTCCTCGAGCAACCGTCTGCTATCGGCAAGAAGCTCCTTCAAAGATTTTCAGATTATGAAACTATGCGGGACGGAGGCTGCGCCGCTCGCATGCCCAGCAGCATCCTCTGCAACAAGGGAGAAGCGGCACTGTATGCAAAAGGACCTTTGCCGACGATTTTGGCCCCCCGGCGACCGCGAGCACCCTGTCCAAATAGCGTCGGCCACTGCGGGATTTCGCACCCGAAAACTGTTGCGCAGATGCCCTGCACATGTCACTACGTGCGAGCCCGTAGAGGCTGTCGCAGCGCGTTCAGGCTGTCACATTTCATACAGACGCGGAGCGGGCAGAGGCGTATGCGAAAGCGCTTGCGGCCGCGCTTCTACAGGACTTCGGCGTGTTCCCAGCCCCTGATTGGGGAGGAACGCTCGATGAAACGGCGTGCTTCAAGATTGGGAGGCACCCCGTAGCCGTTTGGGACGTGCTAGAGGCTTTCATTCCCGCGGCGCGTGCCGCTGCCGATGAATTATCCTGTGAGCTGTGGAAGCTCTGCTCCTGGTATTGTACCGATTTGTTATCTTTTGGGCCGACCAACGGTCCATGTTCCGGAGGAAAGAAGCCACTTCGTGGACCTGGTCCGTTCTAGCATCGATTGGGGAAGCATCATGCCTAAACTCCACGTGCTCGCACATCACGCTGCTGATTGCATGGACACGTACGGGTCCTCGGGGATCATTTCCGACCAGGCACTTGAGGCCCGGAACGGATACTTCAACTGTAGTGCCAAGGGTCTAGCAGCGAGATCCTTTTTGGAGAGTTTTGTGCGGCTGGTGAAACGGGCCTCCGAGAGCCGCGGCCCTGGTGATGTAGCTTTCAACCGTGGGAAGCGCCGGGCCTCGGCTGAGGTAGAAGATTGGTGCGCCAAGCGGCCGAACAACCTGCGAACCACTCGGGCTCGCATTGCCGCCGGTCGCGGAGCGCCTGTCATCCGCGTGCGCGGCCACGTCACGTTCAAACACGTAACAGTGGGCTTCCCGCGTCTACCGTGCGGCGACTCACAAGATTTAAACCTACCGTGCTGGGCGCGGATCGGCCGTCCGGGAGCCTTCCGCTGCATCTGCGTCGGAAACCGCTGCGACGGCGGAGAACCAGGGGCTTCTCGAGCGCGCAGAAAAACTCTGTCTGGAAGTACTGCTGGACACGTCGACAAATAGAATGTGTAGATTCTTGTGCCCCTGTATTAAGAGGGGCGCTCCGATATTCTTACATTGCGCTTCCAGGTGCGGCTGGCGACGGAGGCACACAGGGAGGTGCCTATCCTTGGGAATCCCGCCCAGAAGCGTGAGAGGTGCCGTAAGTGCGACAGATGAGGATTACGAAAGATGGCCTGCGCAAGGGATCTCGCGTGATCTTGATCTAGGGCGGTCTGGCGACAGAGAAGTCGTTTGAAAGCTGGTTTATAGTCTTGGCGGTCGCATTGGTGCGTGCTTTACACTTCGTTGTGGATGAGGCCGGCACAGACGCGATGGAGTCACCTTGCATGTGATAGCTCGAGAAACTTATGACACGCCCGCTGAAAGTCTCAAGCAGTCTGCCCGATATTGGCCGATGCGAACAGGAGCAAGAACATACACACGCACGGGGGAGACGAAATTGGGACGAGCAGAGGCGCACAGGGAAAAGGCAAGAGTGGGGTATAAACTGACCCCACACCATGGTCACGACCGTGATCGCGTGCGAAATAGAAAGGGACGACATTGACAGCAGAAACACGGATACGAACGGCACGAAATGATTGTTGCGCCTTCGTCATTCGTCGCGCCCCCACGAGCCTCCCTCTTCCCCCAGCCCCGCCCCTAACCCCAGGAAAGTATAGAAATGCGGACCACCCGATTTGTGATTCATGGCCACATGCCTCCATCAGACCACCGATGTGAGCCAAAGCACGACGGATGCCTGCGATCGGCTGGGCGACGGGGGCGGCGGCGATGGTGACGGGCGGGGGATGGGAGGGTGGTGCGGTGCGACGGTCGAAGCGACGGCGCCCGCATCGCCCACCGCCGGTTCTTGTACCACCTCCAGGTCCAATTTTATTGGCCCGCCGACTTGCTGTGAAACATGCTTCGATTATTGCGATAAAGTGCTGAGTTCTCCAAAATTTGAGAACACATGAGTGCATGTGCGCCTGTTCGGATCAGCCAAAGTTGGGCAGACGGCAATAGCACAGCCCTGCCTCGATCGCACTGTCGTGACATATAGCTGACACCGCAGCTGCCAGAAAATGCATAGTCGAGAATCCCAATATCCACTCCATCAATTTATTTTCTGGGGGTGGCGCTGGGCCCGTTGGCGACAGAGGGGACGCAAGTGGCGGCGCCCGGGGCAGTGTGTCCGACACTGCGGGCGTTTCCAGCAGTGGATCCAACCGTCCAACGCAACTGGCACGTGTGGGCAGCATGTGGCCCTGCTACTGGATCTCCAACCACCAAGTGATAACAAATCACATCGGGTCTTAAGGTCGGGCTCTGGAAAGGCTATTAGTCTCCGGCACCAGTTTTGTGGCCGGCCAGCACTACGCACCAAAGACTCTGTTGTGCAAGGTGAAGTCACAAGACCAGAATCGATCGTTCCTGTCGGTTGATTTTTTCATTGATTGAAGAGTGAAACATGTCCTTATCTGTCCATAAACATGTCTATTGTCGCATGATTACCCGATGGACCGATAAAAACGCGTCCGCGACCTCTTGGTCCTTACCCGGCTTATGCCGGATCTCCTAGGCGTACTCCGATAATCGGAGTCGCCAGCGGTTTATCCGCGCGTTCGGACTCATGTTCGTGAGTACCGATAGTAGGGCCCGGTGGTCACACCGGACCAGAACCTCTGCCCCCTCGAGGTATGACCTCAAGTAGGTCATATCCCAGACGACGCCGAGAGCCTCTATCTCGGTGGCGGAGTAGTTCTTCTCCGCAGGGAGAAAAGCACGGCTATAATAGCCGATGAGGTAATACTCCCCATCAGGTTGTTGTTGCTGTAAGCAACCACCTAGCTGTTCATAGCTGGCGTCTACATCAACGATGTAGTGCCCGTCTCTCCCGGGTAGAGCGAGGATGGGGGTGGCTAAAAGCCGTCCCCGTAGCTCTTCGAAAGCTTTCGTATTCTTCTCCCTCGGGGAAGGTAGCCTCTTGGGGATCTTGGTGCTCTTCAAGGCTGTCAGGGGCTTCGCTATCTTGGAGAAGTCGGCCACGAAGGGGCGATATACGGCTCACATACCCAGGAAACGTTTCATCTGGGTTTCGGTCTCCGGATACGGGAGGCCCCTCAGTGCCGGGAGACTGTTCTCCAGGACATGTACTCTTCCCGGTCTGATAACATGATCGAGGTACTCCGGCTCTTCTTGAAAGAAGTGGCACTTGGCCGACTTCAAGGTGACCCCTGCCTTTCCTAGGCGTGTCAACACCTCATCGAGGTGTTGTAAGTGTTCCTCTGGGGAACGTGAGACGACGATAACGCCGTCCAGATATACTCGGCATATCTGCCACTTAACCCCTGCTAGGATCATATCCATAGCCCTTTGAAAGGTGGCGGGGGCATTTCACAACCCAAAGGGGAGGCGCACGCACTGCCACGCGCCCGAATGGCACATGAACGCCGTAAGGTGTTTTTCCTCCTCGACTACTGGTATCTGCCAGTAGCCCGCGTTGCAGTCCAGGGTGGAGAACACCGGGCATCCCCTAGGGAATTTATGCACTCACCCATCCTGGGAATGGGGTATGCATCCTTGGCGGTCATCAAGTTCAGCTTTCTGTAAACAGAAGCGTACGGAGCCATCAGGCTTCGGCACAATAACGACTGGGCTAGCCCATTCCCCACTGGAGGGTTCGATGACCCCCATCGAGCACATGCGCTCGAATTCGGCTTTCTCTCTCTCCCGGGCCAAAGGCCCGGCCTTGTACGGATGTTGCCACACAGGGACAGCCCCGGGCTTCAGCCGAATGCGGCGGTCTACACCGCGTAGCAACCTCACGTTACCCTTAGAGTTGTCGGGGGAGGCGGGACCACCGCCCCCGTTACTTGTTTTCCGAGGAGGATTCGTTCTCCTCGACCAGTTCTTCCGCTTCCACCCCTGGGGGTGGAGTTTCATCCGAGGAGGACCAAGGAGAGCCCAGGCTTGTGCCTACGGCTGCTATCGCCTTCTTAGGACGGCGCGGGTCCCCTTGGGGATGCTCCGCCATACGCTCCTCGTAGGCCTTGTTCAAGAGGGCCTTGGTCGTCGCGTCGAGGCGGGGACACTCTCGGAAGAGATGTCCTCGCAGGTAACATGCGAGGCAGTTGTAGTTCCTCGGTTGCCCAAAGCGACCTTTACCCCTTGCGGAAGGACCCGGCGGGACTTCCCCCTCCTTAGCTGGGACTGTCACCGCCGCGGTAACATACTTGCGGGGTGTAGGCCGTGTTGCTCGACGCTCTCGACGAGCCTCGGCCCATCGGGCCTCTCCGGCCTGTTGTTTTTCGTGACGACTGCGACAGACGTCACCCATCCGCTGGGCAAATTGCACCAGAAGGTCCATCGGCATATTGCCGGTGTTGTGTTCGCGCATATCTGCGCGAATCTCCCAACCGAACCCCTGCATATAGGGCCTCTCCATCTGCCCCTCTGTGCGGATGGACCCACAGAGGCGACGTAACCCCCGAAGGCGTACGTAAAACTCATTCTCTGTTTCACCATCCTCCTGGGAGGCTCCGTGGAACAAAGCTTCCCGGTCGTTTAGCGACAGCTCGTCCGCATATTAGCGGAGGAGCCAGTTGACCAGTTCCATGTAGGAACTGACCTCTCCACTCCGCCCTCCTTGGAGGGACGGCACGATGGTGTACAACTCCCGTTTGAGGTCACCCTTGGTGAACTCCGGGAGGAGGTAGAGGGCTCTGCCCTCTGACATATCAATGTCATTCCCCGCTGTCACGAAGCGGTTCCGAAACTAGAGGACGCCTAAGGCTGGCGTCCCATCCCACTTTGCGTCTTGACCAAAGGTGGCCGAGAAATCCTTACGCAGACGTCCTGGGCCGTGTGCCATCTTCATGTCATACCGAATGTCAGTATTCGCCAAGGCGTACGATACACAATCCAGAATCCCTGCATAGCGATCATCCGCCGGGATGATCTTCTCGGGGAGTCGACGATGAGGGTTTCTTTCTACTTCGCGCCCTAGGGCGCGTGCTACCGCACGTCTGGGGACATGACGTCTCCCATCTCCGCCGGAGTACTAGGTTGCTTCACGATGCGCACTCCGGTGCGGATCCGCACCGGGTTTCTCACAGCGACGCCTGTCGATTCGAAGCAGGCGGAACTTCGAGGGCTACAATATTTGATTGGACTGGATTGAAAAAGGGCGCCTCCGAGGTTTCCAGACGCCCTTGAATGCGACCCGGCGTCGTGAGCATCTTGATTCTAGTCGACGCCCCGTCTCTGCCTCTGTCGCCCGCAATCCACGGTGCCCGTCGCCTCTCGCCGCCTTCAAGGCCTCGGGTGACCCCCCGCTCGTGGCACAATGGCCTCCCCTTCACCTCGCAAGAGCCGACGCATCGCTGGCAACAAGCCAGTCGAGGCCGTCGAAAGTCGGGCTGCGAGCGGCAACGCCGGAGGCCATGGAGGTGACGGCGGACCTGCAGTTTCGATGGCAACGGATCTTCCCCCCCCCGCCTCTTCGGAAGGCACCCGAGGGCGTGTTCGCGATATTGGTCATGGAGGTCGTCGCGGAGGGCTCGGCCGCGGTCGTGGAGGCGGCCGTGGGCGCGGACACGCGGAAGCCTTGGGCGCCCCGTCCCCCCCCCCCTTCAGCGGTGTCCGTGGCGGAGGGCGTGGTGGCGATGGACGCGGCCGGGGTGTTTTTGTAGGTCGCGGTCGCGGGATGCTCGGGAATGTTGGCCGGGAGCACCCCCCTCTGTCGACCCCCGCCACGGACGCGTCTGCGCACGGGGGTGGGGATCGCTCCAGTGCTGGCATGGGGACGGGTGGTGCGGCCGGTGCGCGAGCTGCAGCCGCAGACAACGGCCTCCCTTCGGCGCATTCTGCTGCTGCTGGGGGGGGTGATGGCGAGGAGAGCGACTCTCCGTTTTCAGACACCAGCGACGGGGAGCCGCTACCGTCCAAGATTGGTGAAAATGTTATTTTGCCTGAGGTGCGCGTTGGCGCGGTCGAGCGGTGGAGCAAGGTGGTCTACGAGCGCTCGGCGCGTCACGCCCGTCGTGGAACGACGGCGCAGCTGCACCTCGCAAATATTTCAACCTATCTGGTGCACAAGAGCAAGTGGGTGAAGCGTCGCGGATTTACAAGCAAGTCGCTGTCGCGCCTCGTTGACGCCGCAGTCAAGTCTGTCAAGAAAAACCACGAAGTGGCCACGCAGGTCACCGGTTTGGCGGCGCGCGCACCAGGCAACAAGGTCGATGTCCGCATCAATGCGCAGTCGGGCTACTGGCGGTGCTCAATCGCCGGCATCGAAAGCATCATTGTCATCGTAGAGCGGACGCTGCCATTAGTTGGTGGCGTTCAGCGCGGAAGCGGGGCATTCGAAGGCGCCCCGCCTGTCGACGCCCCGCCCGATTTTGTTGACCTCGTTGCGAGTGGCCCTGTCGAAGTGGGCGACGGCTCCGACGATGGAGGACTTGGCCGCGGCAGAGGGGGCGGGGGAGGTGATGGTGACAGTGGTACGGGCGGTTACAGAGGCGATGCGGTCATGGGCGGGGCGCACTCGGGCGACGAGGAGGGGCCGCCAGCCCATCAGGCTCCCACGCAGCCTGTTGTACCGGACGCTCGCGTGACGGGGAGTGGGGGCGGTGCTGCAGTGACGACACCCGGGCCACTCGCCGGCGGCGCCAGCGGGCGCTCGGTGCGGGCGGCACAAGTGGAGAACGCGCTCTTCCCCGGGGCGGCGCAGCTGTTCTCGGCCATGACGCAGTCATTCAATGATAGCGCGCGGCGGCACGCGGAGGACATGAAGAGCCGGCGCATTGCTTCGCTGTCGGAGTTGCTGCAGAAGCATCCCGAAATGCCCGGCGTGGCCGAGCAGCTCAACAAGCTTTTGGAGTAGTGATATGGCGGTGGTGTTGGTTGTGTTTTCCAGTTTCTTGTGCCCGGTTACGTAGCATGCAGTGTTCGTTCCCGCTCGTGTGTGTTTTTCTTGAGCCAAGTGTCGATCCTTGCGTCCGTCCTTGAGTGCATCGGGTACGACTCTCGGTGGGGGAACACGGGGAACACGGAGCAGAATCTCGGCTCGATCTCGCATCATCTTCAAAGAGTGCAAACCAACTCCAATCCAAATACACACTCCCATTTCAGTGTAAGTATAAGTATGAAAGCAGAGAGTGAAAAAAGAAACCGATGCTGGCTTTTGCTTTTGTTGCGTTGTAGCCCCTCTCGTCTAATGCATGTTGCGATACGTCCCACTATCCCGCATAAAGGAACACACCTTGTCCAGTACTACGTTTCGCGCCTCGTGGACATGTACGCCCGGACCCACCCAGGCCTCGTCAGCGCCGACTGCGTCGGCCGCCTCAAAAGGCGGGTCCTCCTGCTGACGGCACACATTGTGCAGAACACAACAGGCCAACACCCAGCTCTTTGCATAGTCAAAGTCGTTCTTACCGTTGAGCCTCATGCGCAGCTCCTTCAAGCTCGCAAAGCGGCCTTTGAGGACGCCAATGGCGTGCTCCGAGCGCGCACGTAGGCGGGCCAGCTGGAAGTTGAAATTATGTCGCTCAGATGTGGTGCTCTCTGGTTTCAAAAATGGGCCAATGACCCACGAAGTGTACTTCATGCCTTTGTCGCCGAGTAGGTATTGCCCATCTGAGAAGTACACTTGCGGGTATCGATGCCAGTTCGCGAGGGTCTGCACGAAGGCGTCGGGAGCCGCCCCGGTACAGCCCTGTACCACGCTAATGGAGAGACCATCCCAGTCACAAGTCAACACAGCGTTCAGGCTGTACCTTCCCTTCCTGTCGTAATACGTCCATGGGTGTAAAGCAGGTTGGTACGCCAGAGGAAGTTGGTTCCGTCAGTTGCTCCAATACAATTGTCAAACCCATAGGAAGAGCCAGCCCACTCGGCCTGCTGCGCTCGACGCTGCGCGCTCGGCCAACGAATAATGGTCGGGGCAAGGCGATTAATCCCCCTGATCACCCGCTTGGTGCACTTCATCACGAGACCCGCAGAAACGCCAAACTGGTCTGCCACAGCCTCGACGCGGCTGGCGTTGCCATAATGACCAAACCTATATAGGGCGATGGCCAGCTGGATCTCCAGTGACAGCTGGGGGGTACCCCTCCCCGACACGAATATCTCCCCTGCATGGGCACGCAGCAAGGAGAGTACATGTTCAAAAGTCGTGCGGCTCAGGCGCATGTACGAACGGTACTGCTCATCAGTAGAGCGCAACAAAACATTGGTATACCAGTCTCTACACTTGTAGCGAGCGCGCCGAGTGGCCGTCAAGTAGCGACGAGTGGACATAACAGTGAGCATATGATATGAAACCATCCACAGTACGCGAATGGTATCGACCTGTGGGACACTGGGAACATCGAAGAGAGAAGGCGGCATTGCGTCGACCTCACTCATGGCAAAGAGCAACGTAAAAACAATGAACCTGGTGCGTAGACTCGCGAGCACGGGCTTGCGAACGCCACGAGCCATGACGAGTGAAAACCGAGTGCCGTGCGGTGGAGGGGAGCAAGTGCCGTGGGCAGCGGGCCAAGTGCTGCGGGGACGTCGGTGCCGCACGGGACACAGGGACGAACCCACAGGGGAAAGGCGGGGTATCCTCACCCAGCTGAGTCGCAACACAGTTACACGAGTGTGAGACTCCTCGTGGCCTGTTGGCCCCGGTGAGCAGCAGCTGGTGTGAACGAGAAAAGAAAACGGATGGCACCGCGGCGTGCTGGAGCGCGCGCCGCTTGGCATGGGTCACCGGCTGTGGGAGCACACCCCCCCTTTCCCGCACCTTTGGGAGGGGGGTCCGGATTCCGCTTGTCGTGATCCGGCCAATTCCGCACCGCCAGGGGGGGGGGTGCTCCAGAGCTGCGGGAATGGAGGGGTGCGGGAGCGTTTCTGTGAACTACGGGGGGGTCTGGACGCCACCGGATCCTGTGTCCTTCGAAAACTGTCTAAATGTGTAGAATATTCATATTCAAAGTAGGAAACTGTTCCTAATTTCATCCCGGTGGCTTCCGTTGCGGATCCGCACCAAACTTGCCATCGTGAAACAACCTACTCCCCATCCGAGGAGGAGGAGCTCAGTCGGCGACGACGGCGCCTTGACCGTCGGGAGGCCCCGAGGGATGTCTCCAAGAAGGACAACCGTTCATGTAACAGGCTAATGAACGCATCCATTGAATCCCATATGGCCGCCGAAAAAGCATCCCCTTTGAGGGCCCCTTGCGGAGCGCCAACCCCACTGACTTGTCGGGGTGTATGGGTAGGCCCACGGGCCTAGAACTCCGAGCCTGAACGTCATACGGCCCCTGTTCTTGGGACGGGACTGCTTGTTCCCGCCCCCCAGGAGGCCCCGGCGCTCCAGGGGAGACTTGTTCTCGACCCCTTATGGCGGTCGCAAAAGAAGGGGGTAGCGAGAGTCCTTCACCGTCCCCTCCTCCGTCGCTCGCCGTGCCACGCACTCTCGTGGACACGCGCGCGCGACCCTCCACATGAGGAGGGTCCCCCAAAAGGCCACTCGGCCCTGAGCCCGCACTAGCTCCGTCACGGATGCCTTGTAAAGAGGTGCCCACGTCTTGAGCGCGGGACATCATCCCTCTCATGTTGTCCATAACGATGGAAGCCCTACTCACCCGTGGGAGAATCCAGTCAAACAGTCACACCCAAGGGTATGACAAAGAGAGCAATTCCACTGTAACAGAACGACACAGGGACGGCCCGACTGATCAGGAAGGGCTTGACCCTGTCTCCAGCTGATCCACAACATGTAGTGGATCCTGCCCTCAAAGGCGACGGGGTATAGCCCCGTCGGAACACCCAGCACAGAATGCAGAGCGAAACACAGGATAAACAACACGAACGCCGGGAAAGCCGGGCGCGATGTGCTCCAGAACGACGGAAGTAACGCAAACGCAACGCTGATTCATTCGAATACGTACGATGACCCTAAAGCATACACTCATATACCCTCAGAAACAAGACGCAGGACGTGCACAATCCCGACCCCCGGGCGCCACCATGGGAGGACCGGTGCCCACCTGGCCACAGTCTCAGGCCCGGGCCTCTAGTGGCCCCTGCCCAGCATCCTCGACTACCTTTCAACTGGAAGAGGACCCCCGCCCGTCTCGGGCGGAAGCAGGAAAGTCACCAAGACTTCCTAGATCCCAGGAGTTACCCAGAATCAGTACCTCGGGACTTATCCCAAGATTTTTCAATCTTCCCGGATAGAATTCCGCTGGGATTTTATCCATGGTCGAGATCAGATCTTGGTCCGGCGTACGCTTGGATTGCGAAAGCTTCCACATGCTTCCCGGTCCCTCCAGAGGGCCCGGATTCGGGAAGACGCGTGTCTCCCTCGGCTGTGTGAGACCCCTCCAGGGGTGCCCGATCGGGTGCTCATCACCCCGCGCCCCTCTAGAGGGGTCACTTCGTTTGTGGCCCTCGGGCTCCCTGGACACCCGCCCAAGGGGACGTGTCCCACGCTACCCCCCTAGGGGGGTGTTACGTGAGTGGTCACGACCCTTCCCCGGCTGATGCCGGGGGCCGTGTCATCCCTGACAGGGGGTTTCCCCCACACCGGGTAGGTGCGGGCGCGGGTCGGCTGCACCGAGCCGCGCAGCCAGAAGTAGGCGACGTAGCGGCCGACCGTCTCGGCCGACGCGGGCAGCGGGCGATAGCGCCCCTCGGAGCAAAAGGACACGAACCGCGCCCACGCCCAGCCGTAGCTGGCAGCTGTGACGTCGCGCATGCGTACGTCGCGGAGGCGGTGAAGGGCAGCGGCGCCAAGGCCGCTGTCGGGGGCGGCACTGACCATGGCGGCACTTTGGCCGGCGCGCGAAGCGGCGGCTTCGACAACCGGCCGCCGCGCAGAAAGCGGAACACGACGACCCGCACGTGCGGCGTCGGCGTCGGTCTCGGCACGGGACCGGGAGCTAACAGCCAGGCGGCTCGAGGGAGGAGGAAGGCCTCGTCCGCGCGCGCCACCGCCGCCGACTACCAGGGTTGAGCTTGTCACACGGGGAGGATGAGAGTCATCGTCGCCGTCTCCGCGCGGATTTTCTGCAAGACGCGTGGGATGGCCGAAAACGGCGGGTTGGCCCACAGGTTGCCCGCCGACCAGTCTTAGTCGATCGCGTCGACCGTGTCGCACCCGGGCGACGCTGGGAGAGAGAAGAAGCGCGGGAAATGGGTATTGAGGAAGGAATCGAAGAGGTCCACCTCATGGTGGGCGTACCGCGCGGAGAGGCGCTTAAATAGCGACGGGAGAAAGCGCCAGTCCCTGCGATCGGGGTGGCGGCTGAGTTTTTCGGCCCAGACGTTGGCAACCGAGGCAATCCACCAGGCCTTGAGCGTCAAGCCCAGCGAGCGGCAGAGCTCGTAGAGAAGCTTGAGCTCGGCGGACAGGGCGGGCGAGCGGGTCGAGTGCGCGATGATGAAGCTCATAGCGACTCGGTTGTCGATGCGTAGCAGCAGCTCCCCGTTCCGGATGGGGTAGAGGGCGTGCAGCGACATGATGGAGAGGCGCACGGCCCCCACCTCCTTCACGTTGATGTGCGACGGCCGTGCGGACGCCGAGAAAAACCCGCGGGCGGGAACAACGTTCCAATTGCCACCCCACCCCCACGGCGACGCGTCTGTCGTCAGCGCGCCGAGAGCCGCGGGCCACAGAGCGCGGCCGACGTCCGGCGACGACGCCAGGTTCCTCCACCAATGCAAGTCGCGAAGCGCGCCGTGGCTCAGCTTCACCATGCGACGCGCCAGCTGCCCGCGCTGCGCCGCGCAGAGGCGGCGCAGATAGAGACGGGCCGCCGGCAGGGCCAGCGAGAAATACACGGCCTTGCCGGTGGAGCGCTGCAGCGCCTTGAAGGGCACGCGGCGAGCGCTCGTCGACGCCGCGGTGGACAGCGCGCGCGCCGCGGCCATGACCACCCCCTGCCTGGAGGGCGGCAACAAAATCAATCGCCGCTCTCTGTCGAGCACGAAGCCGAGCAACGGGAGGGTCTTCGTACCCGCGACCGCCCCCTTACGGGGATGGACGGAGATACCGAGGGATGAAAAAAGCTCGAGGGCGGCCACGCGCGTCGCCGTCGCGCCCGCCGGGCTCTAGGGGGGGGCGCCGCGCGCCGTCGCCGCGAAGTCATCGATGTACGCCAACAAGCGCAGACCGCGGCGGCGGAGCGCCGCCACTACCGGGCACATCACCTCCGTGAACACTTAAGGCGACAGTTTCATGTCGAAGGGGAGAACCAGCGGCAGGAAGACGCGGTTTCCCACCCGAAACGCCAACCGCCGCTGTTTCTCCGGGGACAAGGGGACGTCGAAGAATGCATCCGAGACGTCCCAGCTCACCAGGTTGTCTCCCGGCTCCAGCTGAGCGGCATTCCGAGGGAGAGAGTCGTAGCGGAACTACCGGTCCGCCATGTCGGCGTTTTTTCGGGACAGGTCCACCACCAGGCGGTCCCTGAGGTGCTTGATCAAGAACTTCGGGGCCACATCCGCCTCCGCAGCCGCCGCCGCCGGCTGCAGCTCTATGACGAAGCCGCTTGTGACCCAGGAGTCGGCCTGGGCGTGCGCGGTCTCGATGTCCGCCGGGGCTTGAGGGTAGCCAGCCGCGTGGTACGGCGGGGGGGGACGCGACTACGGCATCCGGTAGCCATAGCGCAGAACCGAAAGCACCCAGGGAGAGGCGCCAATCGCCTTCCACTGATCCAGCGAGGCGCGCACGCGACGTTCGTGGGCGGAGAGGGGCGTTCTGGCGGCTTCCGCCGCCAGCCGCGTGGCGGCGGCGATCCGACTGGACCGGTGGGGTCTACGCCGGCGAGGGCCTGCCTTGGAATGATTCCGCCCACCCGGCACGCGAGGTGGGCAGCCCGTCCGCGGCCTACTGGACGTCGGTGGCGCGGTCGGTCGCCCAGAGCGGGGCTCAGGTGGAGGCCGCCGGGGCGGTGGGGGCGCCGCCGCCAGGGCCGCCGCCGCCGCCGCCGCCGCGGCCACCGCCAGAGCCGCTGCCATGTCCGCCCCCCCCCCCGCCGGGATGGGGTTGGCCACCTCCGCCGCCGCCGTCGCGGCCACTGCCGCCGCCGCCGCCGCCACCACCGCCGCCCCCTCCGCCGCTTCCGCCGCGGCCTCCCCCCCCCGGTCCGGTGGGACCGGGACGGTTGCCGCCGCCGCCGCCGCCGCCGCCGCCGCCGCCGCCGCCGCCCGCGTGAGGTGTCGGGCCATGCGAACCGGAGTGGGACGTGTCGCATGAAACGTCGTGTCACCCCAGCCCACAGAAACAGATAGGGACACCTGCCCAGCTGAGGGAACCCACCCGCACACCCTTGCTCTACTCTCGCCCGGTGACACGGTCACCTAGGAAAACACC
>Ga0209093_1000647_pt1 | contig 19262 bp, 25 predicted proteins | sample SidtaG_4_FD_187450 | JGI IMG/M metagenome (GOLD analysis project Ga0209093, IMG submission 187450) | Marine algal microbial communities from Sidmouth, United Kingdom - Sidmouth_Male1 metaG (SPAdes) (version 2) | ecosystem: Host-associated > Algae > Red algae > Unclassified | place: Sidmouth... | reverse complement strand
CGCCGCCGCCGTGATTGGCACGGCGGCGGGCGGCCACACGCGTGGATCCCAACCTCAAACGCCGACGCACCGCCCGAGGCGCTCTCCCCGCAACCGAGTCGCCCGCGGCCGCTTCCACCCCGCCCGTGCCCGCCGACCGCGGCGGCGCCCCCAGATTATGCATACGCGCGGCCGACGCCGCTGCGCCACATCTTCCAAGCGCCGGCGTGCGTCAGGAACCACAAGGCCGTTTGTCTCAATCTTATCCCGCCAGAGCTGGCTCGGTCCGGGGAGCGTCTCGGGAGGGCGGCCAGCTCGTGGTCGCGCCGCCGGCAGTTGGCCAGTGGCCAACGCGCCATTGAATGGGCGGCGGCGGAAGACGCAGCGAAAATCCCGACCACAGATTCAAACGCGTCGACGGGCCCAAGCCCCCGCCCGAACGCGCCCAGATCGTCTGACAGCCACTCGAAGCGGCGGCGCCTGTTCACGGCCGAGGTGGGTGGCCCCGCCGACGAGCGCGCAGGGGGCCCCCCCCGAGGCCCCCGCCGGTGGACTGTGACTGGCCGTTTGCCAAGCGCAGAAAGAGTGGTGTGCTGGCTGGTTGGCAACGACGCTGCCCCCGCGGGCCACGCGCGTGGGGCCTGCGCGTGCCCGCCACGGGACCGACGCCGGACCGTCCGTCCCGGACGTGGCTGCGTCGCACGTGCGCCACGAGCGGGGGCATCTCTCGTGGGAGCCCGCTGGCCGCTTCCGCCCCAGAGCCGAGTCGCGGACGCCCGCGCGGTATGCATAGGCCCCCGCCGCGAATGATGTAGAACGAGGAGGGGCAGATCGGTCGCCCCTGGCCAGTGCCCGCCACGCTTGTCTGATACACATGGCGACAGCTGCGACCGCTCAGGACGCTTGAACGGCCGTTCTGTTTGTGGGTGCGACGAGGCCGGGCGCCCCACGCTCGCCGTCGGCCTCACACAGTCTTGTGCGGCGCAGGGAGCACGGCCGCCCAGCCAAGCCGCGGGCCATGTAGGGTCTTGCAGAACGAGGAGAGTCCCGATTGAGCAGGACTGATCTCTCCGCTGCCCGAGCTTTGCACGCCAGCTGTCTTGTTCAGGGCGTCGATGCGAGCACCTCTTTGCCGTCTGAAGCGACGAGTGCTTCCTTGTGAGTGCTTGCTAGAGTCTGCCCTTTGAGTCCATGCCGGTGCTTCGCTCTGATCGGGGCTCCCTGGCCATCTGAGTAGAGCGCACTGGGGCAGCTGAGAAAAGTGGGCAGCTGAGCTGCAGCTCAGTGCCAGGCCCACGCTGGTCACGTTTGCGCGGAACAGGGAAACTCAACAGACTCGAAGGCCGACGACCGCAAAGGGGGCGCACAGGGCAGCAGTCCTACTAGAAAGCCCGTCAGCCGTCCCAGAGAGTTTCGAGCAGGGACGATTACCCGAGTGCGAGGCTGTATCAGGGGCTGAGCTGCTTCCGCCGTATCGTCTGCGAGCGGTCCTGACCGAGCGCATTTATGACTTTCCGTCCCCATCACTTTGTCCGACCCCCTTTCAATGCATACAACAGGAGCCAACAGGCGCTACGGATCAGGCGCCGTCTGCGCGATGCAACGGACCTGGGTCACGGCCCACATCGAGACGGTCTGCTCGTGCGGCACATGGGGACACCAGTGACTCGCGCGGCGCCCCTCACTCCTTGTTTTCTCGCACAGGTCAGTCACAGGCCGACGCACCGCTTCCTGCGCTTCGCGGCTGTAGCTCGGCGCCGGGGCAGCCCACAGGTGAAGAGGAGAGGCACGGTCTGGTCTGCACGTGGTCGCGTAGTGAGGAGGCTTGCTGTTGTTTAAGTCGTACTTCGTTGATGGTGGGATAATTTTATAGGTGCGAGATGGACTGCCACCATCCGTGATCCGCGTGGGCGTCTCCTCGGCGCTGTGCGCACACCACGCTTCGAAGCTTGGCGGGGATCTGACGCGACCTGACTTGTGGACGCTGGCGTTGAACAAGAGGAGTCGGCCGCTTGTGCCTGAACCGTTGACGCTCTCTTGGTTGTCTTTTCTTGGGCGCGCTGCCTTGTCCGCGTTGCTCTCATGTCATCCAAATTTAAGACCGTCGCGTTCCTCCCCCCGTTTCTAGCCCGTTCCCCTGTCACCTCGCACCGCTCCGGCGGTGGTCGCCGCTGCTATCGAGTCGGCCCGGCCAGTGCGTTCAAGCGTTTTTCCCGGCCGGCTCTCCTTAACCGCCTGCCTGTGGCTGACCTCCGCCCCACACCCCTCTCTGTCCGCCTCGTCTCGTCGGTGCCCAGCACCTCGGCGGCGGCGGTGACCATGGCCACGTCCCCCCCCCCCAAGGTGACGCTGGCGTTGGATGGTTTTTGCCTGCGGCAATTTGATGACCCTGAGTACGCTGGGACGCGGCTCGACTGGGACAAGGCGGACTTTGAGGCGCGGGTCAACACTGAGTACGAGGCCCGCCTGGCTGCTGCGGACGGCGACGCTGGGGCGGTGCTTAAGGACGGGTACGCACCCTTTTGCAAGCACCTCTTCATGAATAACTTCATCCCGTCGGCGACGCTGACGACGCTGCCCATCACCCCCGACAACGAGCACCTGCTCCGCACCAAGTACGCAGCGCGGACGGACAAGGAGCTCCCCGTGCTCACCCGCTTCTTCCCCCTGGCATCGGTGGAGGCGGGTGGGCAGGCCGATTGGCTGGACGTCATCCTGTACAGCCGGGAGCAGATCATCAAGGAGCGGGCGTCCCGCCCGGGCGATGAGCCAGATGGTGCTGCGGGAGAGGAGGCCATTGCCGCGTCCATGGGCGACGCACCCTGGCGCATTATCAGCGTCAAGGCGCAGGAGGTGGACACGGAGCTACCGATGCAGCCTATCACAGTTATGCGCAACGCTCTCATTGGGGAGGGTGGCTCTGGGGTAGGCATCCAAAGGGAGGCGTACGAGGCGAGTGTGGCCTACTGGAAGGACCGGGCTGTTGTTTTGTAGGGAATGGCTTGGTGATGGTCTGTGTGCACCACACGATAGTTACGGTGATGTGTTCCCTTGTATATGGCTCCTGCAGGTTGTTTCGTTCCTTGCGCTCGCATGTTTTTGTCTTGCGCTTGAGAGCTACCCAGTTTCTCTTCAACGGAGCAGACAGCAAGACGGTGGTCAAGACTGCGTTGACGACCTCGGACTGGACGAGTCTGCCTCTCGCACCAGCAAGAAACCGTGCGGTGCGCGGTCAGAGTGCAGCTTGCATCCGCGGCAGCGTCGTGTCCGAACATCTCCGGCACATTTAGTCATGAGACTGGGTGACTCGTGGAAGCAGCCAATCACAACAGTTTTTTGCAATATCCTGTGCAGGTGTGATCCGTATCTGTGGTTAGGTTTGCAGCAGCATCCAGCCAACGACCCGTGTCAACTCGTCCGCCGACACTGGCAGCTCGCTCAACGCCGACCCCCTCACCGGTTTGCTCCTCCACGCCTGCGCCGTCGCCCAACCTCCTGCGCAGCACCATGGACGACGAGGTGACCCCCGTACGTGCTACGGCGCCCGGGGCGTCGCCTGCTGCGGCAGGTGAAGACACGCCCCTGTTGCCAGCGCCTGTCACCAACGGTGGCTCGTCCAAGAAGAAGAAGAGAGAGTCGCAGGATGCGACCGACACCCCCACGTTCAAGGATGACGAGTACGTTGCCGTAAATGGCTGTGAATTGTGTCGTTGGTAATGCTGTTGAACATGCTTCTTCATGGGGCTGTCTGAGTGTGAGGGCCGCGTTATCTGGTGTTTGCGGTATTCTCATCCTCAACCATGCTGGCATTCTGGCTCTGCGGTCTCTCTTCGCACTGTTTCTCGACCACAACCGCATCTGTTTTGCGTGTGTGCACTTTGCTCGCTCTATGGACCGACGCTCTCTTCTCATGGACTTGCAGCATTAAGACTGCAATGGCCAACGAGCGGACCTTCTTCAAGTGGCTATTTTTTGGCTTCCACATTGGCGCGGTATGTTTGGCATTGAAAGTTGTACTGTGCTCTCATAGTTACCTTTGTCCTACCCGACCGAGCGCCGCGTGGTGTCGTTCTGGTTTCCAGGAGGATGAGGCACTGGTCTCATCTCTGTGGGCCTCGTAATGTTTGCTGACGTGCCCCACGAAAGCCGTGTGGCTTTTGCGTGCTCGCTACGTTCCCACTGCGTCGCTATTTTCATCCTCCCATGTCTTCCCGTGTGTGCTGGTTTCGGATGCGCAGATGGGTACCTTCATCCTTACGTTCTTTTCCCCGGCGGCGCCGTTCCGCGTAGTTATGGTCCTCTTTACATGGGCCGTCGCGTTCTTTTTTATTTTTTATGGGCTCGCTCGATACTACACCCGCAGGACTGCCATCCGCAATGGGCTGCGGGACCCCGCGGACTGGGAGGACGCCGCGGCGCCCGCGCTGATGGCTGGTGCGCTCCTTCTTGTCGTTGGCAGCATTGTCGTGTACGCGTTCGTGACCGACCAAGTGCCAACCAAGCATGCCAAGTAGTGCTGTATATCGGATATGGGCCGAGCTGCCTTGTCGACCTACCACGCTCCTCTTGGCTGGCTGCGCAGCCCCTGCGTCGCGGACGACCAGCGGTCCCCGACCTGGGGCGCACCCTGCGGGTTTTGATTGCAGCGGTGCTCTGCGTCTCGTACCTTCTTTGTGGCGGATGGGTGCTGACACCACCTTGTCCTGTGCTGCCGCACGACAACATGCTGGCTTTAGGACTAGGCCAGCGCGAAGCCTGTCGCGACGTGACAGAGGTGACCAAGCCAATCTTGCATGTGCTTGGCTGGTCCCGGGGAGAATCGACCGGCGTTCAACTAGTCATCATCGTTGTGCTGTGCCTTGCAGACCGCGTTATGCTGAAAACTGCAATGCTGGGTCCATACCGTTTCCGTATTGCATTTTGCCATGGCACACACAGAGTGCCATCACTTTTCGCGTACGAGCTCTACGACGAAACACCAGCGCATTGCTTCGCGGCGGCTGTCCTCGGAGCCGCGAGCGCGGCCATGTGCGCCTGCCTCTGCCTCTGAGGTTGGATTGTCAGCTGCAACCCCGCTTGCCCACGAAGTGGCGCTGGTCAGGGTGCCCGCCGATGCTGCCCGCGACGCCCTTGCGGCGGTCGACAGCCACGTCGCCATTCCGTGTTTCGCTCGGCGATGCGCACGAGTGGACGGCCGTGATCCCAACGACTTGCGCAGCGCTGATGTGGACGACGAGCGCGGCCCAAGTCTGCACCTTTTTCCCCTCCGACTGTTACGCGAGTGCATGACGGCGCACCGTGTCTGCGCGTGAAGGAACTGCGTACAATAACACACAAGCTCCCACCGGTGGGATACACACGCGGCCGCGTTCGTGCCGCGCGAGCTGCGGCCGAGCGCCCGCTAGCGGACGGTCTTCGAGTAGCACCATCAAGCGGTGCTTGCTCGGCAGTGCACGAGACAGAATGAAAAGATCGGATCAGCGCGTCGGGCTGTTGCTCGTTGGGGCTGCTCAGCCCACAGTTCAGTATCTGCTGTGGCGCCGCCATGCGCTGTGATTGGCTTGTTAGCCGTGACCGCTTCTTGCACGGATGAATCTCTGTTTGGATGCCGTGTCAAGGCGAGCGGCGAGCTTTTCACGTGTCCCGTGTGAACCGGGCCACACGTTCAGCCGGTACCGTTTCGCGGTCATCTCTCCTTATTGTATCGTCTCTTGCGTACCGTTTCCCCGCTTGCTGCTCTCGTGTAGCTTCCCCTTGCTATCCCCATCTGAGTTGCTCAGGTTGTCAGCGACACACCGCATTTCCCTTGTGCAGCTTCCTGTCCAGCCGCTGCCAGCACCCGACGTGGACGTGGTGCGGGCGTCACAATCATGGATGCGTCAGCACCGGGCCTACCGAACCTGCCCCTCCCTCCCATGAACTACATCGAAGTGTTCCACTCCAAAGAGTCGTGGCGCATCTGCACCATCTCCTACTCGGCCGACGGCCGCCCGTGGGTGCCCTTCAACCGCTTTTGCCTCATCGACGCGTCGGCGGTCCGCCCCGGCTTTCGCGTCTTCCGCATCCGCGCGTCGACGCTCAGCTTCCGGCTCTCCAACGGGCGTGGCACGGGGGACTCGGCCAACGACTCGGCGTACGTGGCCCCGTCGCCCGGCCGCTACGTGGCCGACAATGGGCTCACGCGCGTCGGCGAGGCAGACGTTGGCGCCTGCCTAGCTGCCGAGCGTGCCGCCGCCGGGGAGGCCCACACGTGGATCGAGGTGGCGGTCCGCCCCGACGCCAAGTGGCCCCAAGCGTGGGCGACCGTTGCCGTGGACGGTGGCGAGTGGTCGGCGCTACCGGGCTTGCGGCTGCGGGAGCGCCTCGTCGGCGGGGAGCGGTGGTGTTGGACGCGCGTCCGTGGCACCCGCGCCGAGTTTGCGCTCCACGATGGGGGTGAGGAGTGGGATAACGCGGATGGGAGCAATTATGTGGTCGGCTGGCCGGGCAAGTGGATCGTCGCCGGCGGCCAGTGCCAATATGCGGGGCCGGCGGATGCGGACGTGGCGGCAATTGCGGCGGCCAAACGGGGGGACAAGATGGAGCGGTCAGAGGGGTCGACAGGGGTGAATGCTGAGCGGGCGACGGTAACGACATGAAGGTTTCTATTGCAACCTTGGAGGGCGCGCACGCGGGCGCGAGAAGTAGAGGCAGTGGGAGCTTGTCGTGTTACTTTGGTCGGGGACGCGGGTATCGCTAGGGGATACCTTTTGTATTTTTTCTTGTCAGTTGCTGTTTCTGCGTGTGCGTGGGTGTGAAGCGAGTTGAGCTCATGACGTGGCCTGCTTCTTTTTGTCGAGTGACGTGCCTGTGTCTACCGTCACGAAATTCTTCTCTCCGTTCTGGCATAGTGGATAGCAACCAGTGGCATAGCCAGGTGACACAAGTGTTTTATCGTGTCATCGAACACTATACACGGGAACACTGCTGACCGGGAGGAGAGCAGTATATGTACACTCAAGCGCGGCGTCCTCACCCCGTCGCGAGGACGAATCAGCTGCAGAAGCAGCAGCATCCGCAGCATCAATGTCGGGAAGGCTCTGCCTGGACCTAACTCCGCGCCAACACGCAGGAAAAGAGCTTGTGCACGCCCGTCCCGTTCTTGGCAATGTCCTCAACGTTGGCGGCTGTGCCCGCCAGCAAAAAAGCGGCCGCAATGACCACAACCCCCAGGTCTGCCGACAGCAACAGCGTGGACGAAAAGCGACCGCGGATGACGGCGCAGTCGCCCTGCGGGTCTACCCCCTTCATCGCATGGCGCTCGTCGTCGACTGGGTCGCCGACCGCGTCGCCGGCTGAGTCCAAGCCCAACGCCGTCCGCCAGCCGCGCCACCTGACGTCGGTGCGCCCCCACGCCAGCGTCGACGGCCACGCAAGGGATGTTTGGCTTGCAATCAACGCAGCCGCGAGACCGCACAAGTCATCGAAACTTGGAATCGCGAGGTCCAAAGCCACAATCGCTACCACCGTCAGAGCCGACCAGAGGGCCCACCACAAGATGGCCGGGGGAGTCCAGTCTGTCGTCGGCGCGACCTGAAACGTCGGCACATGGTCACACGCACGGGGGGGCAGCGCGCCGAGGCGGCCCGTGATCGGGCGCGAGGGCGTGCCCCCCGTCGGCGCCACGCGCGCCGCCTCCTCCGCGTTAGCCGTTGGCGCAATTGGCCCGCTGGCCATCGCCGCCGAGGCAGGTACCGACGAGGGCCCATACTTAAGCCGGTGCAAGAAGCGCTGCAGCACCGGCTGCAGGTGTCTTTGGACGGCTCGGATAAACACAGTGCCGTCAACAACCATCTCAGACGTCACGTGCAGGATGACGAGCGAGTGGATCGTGATGGCGGTGCCCCGGGACGTGGCGGGCGAAAGCGACAAGGACAACGGGGACGTGAGCCAGTCGGCCGCGCCGACTGTTGCGTACACGACCGCGCCGACGACAATATAGGAAAGGAAAAGGACGGCCTGCGAGGCATATAGGGCCTTCGGGAAATCCGCAGGCTCTACCATTTCGCCAACGAGCCTGGATGAATTGAAATGGGGAGAGAGGCGGGACACTCAAGAGCGCGCAAGAGGGCCGAGACAGGTTGGGCGACCATTGCAGTGCGAGTCTGTTAGTCAAACGCTCAAGAAAAGAGAACGGACAAGAATCGGCGACTCGCGTTCACGCACATAATGCCCAGGCAAAAGCAACAGTATCCGTCTGGCAAAGTCACCCGAAAGAAATCTCCTCGATAAAACGTACTCGAGAAAAACGGCGTGACCCGCAAACGCAAACAGCAGGTCCATGAGAGCGACGACCGCCCCGCCCCCCTCGGCGCCCCGCACGCCGCCAAACCATAAGCTCGTATCCCCGGGGGCGCGGGCGCCACCGAGCACATCCGCCCGCAACACGCCAATGACCATCACGGTCGGCACGACGGCACTCACCACTGCGACACCGCCGAGCACCCCAATGGCCGGCATACTCCGCGCCTGCAACGCAATCCACGCAACGACGCCAACAACGCCGACCCAGACGGCGCCACAAATGCTTGGGAAGAGCGCCCGCCACGACGCTTGGGCGACTTGCAGGCTGCCCGCGACAAACAGGAAGAGCAGCGCGTGCACACAAAACGCCGCATACGCCCGCCCCGTCGGGCCGAGGTGAGCATGGAAGAGCCCGGCGTACGACGAGACGCCCGGTAGCCGCAGGCTAAACAACCGGATGCCCGAGTAGGTCGTCAACGCAAAGAGCGCGACGATGGCGGTCGTGGCGGGGATCCACCCCAGCTGCGTGTACGCGTGCGGCACAGTCAGAAGACCGGTGCCGAGGAGGTCGCCCGTGAGGATGAGCGCGAGGACCTGCCAGTTGACTTTACCCTCTGTGCGGCGGGCGGCCGCCGCCGCGGCGGCAGCCTCGGCCTTGGGGTCGAACGCCGGCGACGTCGGGTCGACTGCTGGCGCAAAGTCAGACGACGGGGGCACCGAGGAAGAAAATGACGGCTGTCCACGCTGCGGCACGTCAACCACCACGTGCGAGTCATCAGGCGCCGGGAAGGTCACGACACCGGGCTGTACAGACGGCGGCCCGTCGACTGCCATCCTGGTGTAGGCGTGCGTTGGGGACGCCGTCGCAGCCGTACGGGGGCGGCAAGACGCCGCACACCGCCAAGGGGGGGTCAGCAACAACAGTCGACGACCGAGAAGGTGGTGGAGGTGGCCGCAGTGACGGTCGTCGCGACGGCGGCGGCCGCAGCGGCGGCACTCCCGTCAGCCCCGCACCGACCGACGCGGGCGGACGCGACCGGCGTCGCCCGCAGCGCCGCCCGTCCGCCACGCGCGCCCCGACTCCGTGCCCACGAAAGGTGACGGCGCCCCCCCCCCTGTCGGGCGCAACGGAGCCGAAAAAAGAGACTGGGAACCAACCGGGAACGGGCAGGTGCGCCAGTGACGACCCCACGGCGAGGAGCAACGCGCTGCGTGTCGGCGACAAAACGGCCGGCGGCCGCCCCCCGTGCGGCAGCCCGCGCGGGCGCGGGTGTCAGGCGCCGACCCAAAACGCGCGCCCGCCGCTCCTCGGCGGTGGCGCCCGCGCGCCGCCGCGGAATTCCCCCGACCCCGACCGGGACCCCGACCACGACCGCCGTCGTCACGGGCAGCCGGGCGGCAAAAGCAACGTGCCGCGCGGCGCCCGTCGTGCAGGAGGGGGGCACTCGCATGAGCGGCCCCCGCGGCAGCGGCCGGCACGCACGCGCGCGTGCGCGCGTCGTGCCACGCAGGCCGGCGCGGGCGCCGTCGGCGTCGCGGGGCAGGGCGAGCACAATTGACAAAAAAAAAAAAACAGAAAAAAACGCTTCCACCCCGCGCAGCGGTCGGGCACGCGCAACGCTGCCGCTGCGCTGCCGTCACGGGCACCAAACCGCCGCAGCGCGGCGCCGCCGCGCCATTGCCACCGCGGCGGAACGAGGCCGGGCGGCACCCCAGCCCCGGTAGAGCATCGCCAGACAGCGCCACGGCAGCTGCAGTGGCGTCCGTGGAGCAGCGCGCAGCAGCGCGCCGTGCACTCGCCGCGAGCGCGGAGCGGGCGGGGGGGGGTGCAGCACGAAGCGGAGAGTGCAGGTGCGACGCACTGTCCAGGTTGGAATTGGAGCTCGATGTGATTCGACCTGCCTCATCAACATTCCTGACTTTGGCTTCAGTCGACTGAGGGCGTGTTTGCAAATTTCTCCGGAAATGCGAAGAGTGAAAAACTGTGTTCACGAGATGAAAGAGAGCGCAGAGCACCACGAGCAGCCCGGAGCGTGTGCCAGGACCAGAGCGTAAAACAGCCCAGAAGAAGCTTACATAAACCTACTCCGTTATCCTACAACTACACAATATCATTCTCTCTCATCCACTCCTTTCTGGCCCATACTGTTGTACGGCCATCAGCACGGCCAGCATGCTGCACCCTTCCCGTTGCATGATAACCTCGAACATCTGAGAACCACCACGAGCTGAAACAAGCTTCCGCCTTCCGCAATGTGCACGCCAGCGCACGAGTTTTTCAACAACACCTGGACCGGGCTGATGCCTGCGCGAGCATGCACAGGCACAGCCCGGTTCAGGAAAAGGTTGTTATTTCGGACAACCCCAAAAATGCCGAAGGAACAACGGCCACTATTCGGCTGTGAAGAAGGAGTCACATGAAAGTATTTGGAGTATATGTATGAGTTTGATACTTTAATGACCTTTCAAGTATGCACGCTCATGGTTTTCGCCGGCGTGACTGGGATTGTCGAAAGGTTTAAGGTAACATGACTAATGACGTCGACGTCAACCGGCGGTCGTTGCCGCCGGTCGTTGCCGCCGGCTTGTTCGACGTCAATCGTGAACGCGTCGCTCACGCTTGTCCGCTGCCGCTTGGCCGCTGCTGCGTTTGTACTCCATCTACCCACCTCGTCCACCATGATTATCCCTGTGCGGTGCTTCACCTGTGGCAAGGTCATTGGTATGACATGCGATTAATCTCTCTTCTGCTTGGGCTCTGCATCTGCCTTGTACGGTTCCTTGAGCAGCTGCTGAGTGCTGGGGTGTTTGGTGCCGCAGTCAAGTCGAGCGATAGTGCAGGCAGCTTGTGGTTGTCCGTGGCATGTACTTCTTGTTTTTTTAATGTTCGCTTGCTTTATGAGAATGCAATCGATGTTCTCTTGCAGACGACTGATATGCATGTGTCATGCGTTTCTCCTTTTGCCGGTGTGCACCTACCATCTGTTTTCTGACTTATTTCTCTGGGTCCAGGCAACAAACACCAGGCGTACTTGGAGCTCCTCAAGAACGACTACAGTGAGGGTGATGCACTGGACACTCTGGGTCTGAAGCGCTACTGTTGCCGCCGAATGCTGCTCGCTCATGTAGACCTCATCGAGAAGCTGCTGAACTACAAGTAAGGTGCTGGAACTGCTGTACAGCGTGTTGGCTTTGTAACCACACGGCGGTCGGCTGGGCGGTGGTACGGCTGGCTGGGTGTGCTCGCCTTGTTATTGTTGCACCTGATGTTGCTGCTCTTCTTGTGTGATGTACAACGCTCCGTTTTCGTTCTTTGCTTTCCCGTCCACGAGTTCTCTTCGCCAACGACATTGCCTTGTGCGGTGTGCCACCATGTGCGAAAATTGTCTCTCCCTTCTGGACCAGGGGTGCCAGACACCGCACCTCGGCCACTTGTCACACCGAGTGCCCACACCCATGACGCCCCCGTCAGCCCTCTACCCCTTCATGTACACCTTCAAGAACCGACTCAGGCGGGCGGCGAACCCCCCCTCCGGGCGCCCCCCCTCCCCACCCTCCACCTCGTTGAATATGTCAATGATGTCGTCGCTGGACGGCCGCTCGTCCCGTTGCGCGAGCAGCTCAAAGCCGCCGTCCCCACCCGGCGCGTCCTGCCACACCGTCCAAGGCCCCGGGGCGGCGCGGAGAAGCACTCCCCAATCGTACGTGCGCAGGCAGTAGGCGGTGTCAAAGCGGCGCATCACCCGCTCCCGCAGCTGTCGCGCATTGAGGCTGAGGCCCGTGACGCCCATGTCAACCACATCCGGGTTGACAATGATAAAGGGGAGCGGGTCGGCCTCGCGGTCGAGCGCGCCCGCCACCAGCCGCTCCATGCCCGCAACCTCAGACGCGCGGGGGCACACGAGCACCACCGCCGCGGTCGTTGGCGTGATGGCCGATGCCTCCAACCCCGTGACGGTAAACCACGCGTCGGGGCCCCAGTCACGCGAAGCGAGCGCCGCCGCACCCGCGTCGGGGAGGACGACGAGGACGGCTTTGGGGTCCCACGGGGTGGCCGACGCACCGCCTGTGGCGACAGCCGCCAACTCCCCCTGCATCGCGTCGACGAGCATGCGGGTGATTGGCAGGGAGTTTTTGAGCATCGTGTAGGTGCTGTCCCCGGCAGTGGTATCGAGCTCGACAAACAGCCGCGTGGTGCCGGCACGGAGGGCGGCGGAACACGAAACCGCCGCCTGGGCGACCGAATCCGATAGGGAAGGGGGAATGGGCGGCACTTCGCCAGAGGCGACGGCGGCGACGGGGTCAACCGCCGCCGCCGCCGCGCTGCCGGCGGCGGCGGCCGAGGAGGAGGCAGCGGCTGCAGCTTCCAGGCCCGCCGCTGTCGTCAGAATTGGTTCTTTGTCATCAGCAGAGGGAGATGCAGCCATACACAGCGCCCGATGGACGGGGGCGACTTCACGGACGGGTTGCCGGGCGAAAGTTACGGCGCCGCGGCGGCGAGGCGCCGATACCAGCGACCCGGCGAGCGGGAGGAAAGCCATGGCGTGCAGCAACGGTGTTCAAACAGGAATGCTAGGAACAGTGGAACAGCTCGCCGGACACCCCTGACACAGGAAGGAGGGGTTGGGACCAGAGGGCCACGTGACTGGGGTGTCGGTGGGGCTGGTCGTGGAGCGGGAAGACGATGCTCCCGCAAGACCAAGTGGAAGGGACCAGCCACCGTGGCCAGGTTGAGGTCGAGAGCCTTCCGAGTGTATTTACTATGGGATCTCCTCAGTTAAGATGCGTGCAGTGCGGATTTGGACAGAACTCCTGCGGCACGGTCACGTGGCTTTCGCCTTCATGTTCACCGACAAAGGGCATCGACAGACGTTTTCGACGTAGCCGGAGCCAGCTTCGGCACAGAGGGCGGGCTGCTTGGCTCACTTGCTCCTCGCAAGCCTTTCGAATGCAGCGGTGGGCACCCAATCAGGCAGTGAAAGAAAGCAGATGAACGCTGCTCTACAGCATGCAACACTGAGGCGCGGCACACGGTGCGCAGGACAGAGTCCGGTCCCAGTGCACGAAGTCCCTCTTGATGCTCGCACGCAAGAAGCGCCTTCCCTATTTGATATGTACATAGAGCCCAAACTGCACTTGCCCAATCCACGCACGACGCACGCACAATGGTCGAGTGCCGCTTCCTCCTCCGTCCAACAAGCAGAGAACGACATATCCACCCAGTCATGCCGCGTGCGCGGCACGATCCCACACCTGCGACGCCTCCTCCATCAGCGACGACAACCGGATGCCGCCTTCGCCCGCCCCGCCCTGGCGGCCGCCGTCAAGCGGTTGGCGCCCGGCGTCGCGGTCACGGACAAACAGATCCCGCCCCCCGTCACCCACCACCGACCCGTAGCCGCCGCTCTTGAGCTTGAGCAGCAGCTGCAGGTGGCTGACGACGCCGTTGAGCGACCGTACCTTCTCTTGCAGCGAGTCGATCGTCGCGTCCTTGTTGGCGAGCGTGGAGGACAGGTTCTCAAAGCGCGCCTTCTTGCGCAGCCGGCTCCGCTCCGCCGCGGAGCGGTTGAGAACCACGCGCAGCGCCTTGCGCTCCGTCTCGTTCATGGAGAACGGGGTGACGGCGGCGGCTGCGGCCGCCGCTGCCGCTGCCGCGTCCCCGTCGGCGCCGCCGTCAGAGACGGCGTTTTCGAGGCCGGTCGGCACCTTGGGGTAGGCCGTGCACGACTCCGCGTGCCGGCGGCGACGCATGTCACCAACCAGTTGACGGGCAATGGTGCGGATAAGGAGGGGGCTCCCATCCTCGGTTGTGACGGCGACCATCTTGGGGTGGGCGCGGATAAACTCAATGAGCGCGTCGACACCGAGCTCCCCAGCGCCGCACTCGCAACGATAGGGCTCCTCCTTGTCCTCGGGGGAGCCGGCTTCGACCATCATCTGCTGCCGCCGCGGAGGCGAATCCGCCGCAACAGGCGCCGACGACCGCGGGCCGCGCGACGGCCAGGTCCCAGCGGGCGCCAGCCGCTGCCCGCCGACCTCGCCCTTCTGGCTGTTGCCCGACGCCCCGAGCGGCGGCAACGCCCGGCGGGGCGGGGGTGTGCCTTCGGTCGACGTGGAGTGCGCCGAGGAGCCGCTGTCTTGATCCGTGTTACGCCGGCAGCCGTCCAGCACCTCTTGGGGGTGCGACACAGCGTAGTAGCGGCTCGGCGGGGGTGGCAGCGATAGGGGCGCGGCGCCGATCGACGGCCGAGGGGAGCACGGGAGGAAGGCCGACGCGGACAGATCAAAGAGGTCCTCGTCGGTGCCGACCGCCGACATCCAGTGGGGCAGGTGTTCCACCGTTTCGTTGAAGCTGCGCTTCATGGTGGCGACCGAGACGGTGTGGGGGGAGTGGTGGAAAATGCTCTTCACGATGAAGGTTGGTCGACGACACCGACGGGAACAAGGCGAACGAGATCGCGGGAGAAAGGTGCCTGGACACTCGCTTGATTGTGACCCAAGAGAGAGGAAGCTGGCAACTCTGGCCAAGCTCCGCACCGCACACTGGTACAGCGACGCCCGACTTGCCGCCGTCCGACCCCCGGATTATATGTCCGTTCGGGCGGCGGTAACGCCGGCAGCGCGCGTGGGCGGATCGCGTTGGGCACCGTGGGAGCCGCCGCCCCTGTGACCGCGGGCGCGCACCAAGGGGCGATCCCCGTCTGACGGGCGCTGCAAGGCGGCACACGCGTCTGGCTAGGACCTGCGTGCGTCCCCAGCAGCGGATCCACATAAGCGAGGTGGCGGCCGCCATAACCCTGTGAGCCCATCTGGCTGTCGGCCTCAAGACATCCGAGGACCAAAGAGCGCCGCCTGTCCTCACCCGAGGCCCTGGACCACAGGCCATTGGTGGTCAATTCGTTGTCGGATCGGGCGAGGCGCTGGCACGAAGATGCATGACCGCTATCAGGAGAAGCGACTTCATCTCTCTTCTTTTGAAAAGTGGACCGGACGTTGATTGCCCCATCGTCAGGCAACAAGGAAGAACCGTTCCCAGGGTCCTTCCACTGAGACCAGAACGCCCGGCACGTGGCGAAGGGGGCCATTGGCCACTCACGACTCCCGAAATTCGGGGCCAGGTCCATACAGGAGTAGAGTTTTGCTATGTTGCCTGCTGTCAGCATCCCGCAGGACTGCGTCATCCCGGGGCACCGAAGTGGCAACAACCCTATCAGAGAAACGGGCACGGCTCGATCAGCTGAAGTCCGGCCCAAGGTCCAGCAGGGACGAGCCCCGCCTGCAGGCTACGTAGAGGCAGGCCCCCGAGTGCCGCTCGGCAGGTGGCTTGCTGGTTGCCGGTCTGTGTGAGGCCGAGGCGGTGGGAGAGGTGAGACGTGGTCCGCCCAACCATCCAAACAGTCGGGTGACACAGGCCCCGCAGGAGCCTGCTTGCAACGGGCGTTGTCCGACCGACAATGCTATTCCCGACGGAACGAAGCACTGTGAGGGGATATCTTGGGCCCCGCGTAAACAGCTACCAGAGCAAGATTCACCATGGAGGAAATTCCTGGAGACTAGAAGAAGAATGTCAGTTTCTTATTGGCCATCATCTCGGGCCTCGTCGCCAGTCAGGGGGGCTACAGGTCCAAGGTGATGCGGAGGCTGTCGGGACATCCTCCTGACACTCTAAAGGAAATCGCCGATAGTGACGTTGGACAAGGCCGTGCAAGGTACTACAGTACCAACCGCGGACGGAACGCCGACGCGCGTCCCCCGAACTGGTGGTGCACGCGGCCTGGGTCCTGAACCCAGTCAGGAGCAAAGAAGTCCACATGTGGATGTCGGCAACCGGCAACACAGGTATGGTTGGCACCAGAGGCACCGCAGCGGTTCTACGCGCGCCTCAAGCACGAAAAACCTTGGTTTGATTGGGGCGGCGACGGTCAAGGGCACCGACGCTTTTCCCATTGGATTTATGGCGAGATTATGGCCCCCTGCCACAACCCCTGTCGGGGGCAACAGGGGCCAGAGCTGTCGAATCGCCAACGCCGACTCGAATCCCCCACATCTCCAATGTGGATCTACCGCTCAGACGACGATCCTCCCCCGTTGGCAATCGTTGTTGGCGGTGCGGCGTGGCAGGCGCCGCGGCTGCGCGCCCCTCACCGTCGAAATCACACTGGACGTTCAGGAGGGGTGTTGGGGGCCCATGCCAACCCGCCTGTGCGACTCGCCTGCCTTGCTGGTCCGCGTCCCCGCCTCACGAGGCGGCGGCTTCTGCATGCCCCCTTTAGCTCCCATGGCATCCGGCTGGCGGCTGCGCGTGGCGCCGCGTGTCATCTCAACGTCCTGGCACACCCGGGCGGGGCGGACCACTCACCGACAGATGCAGACATGCTGTTTCTCTTTGTCTAGTGTGGACGCGAGGGGCGCGGCACTGCCGCGGCGCGAGGTGATTGCGCGGCGGCTCATTCTGCAGCAGAGTTGCCCCCCCGGTTAGTCCACCATCGTCTACTTCGGACTTTTTCCCATCGAAGGCCCTTTTCCGATGACATCGGGACCCGACAGGATCTGGTCATCGGATGGGGGTTTCGATGGACATAGATGAGACCTTCGATGAGAACCGTTTCGATGAGCGTGATGTCATCGGGACGACACATTTACAAGAATTATATAAGTTCACGTGCATTTATTGCCTGACATCTCATCACATCGCGACCTTCAACACGGCCAAGGTCGACATCGCTTTGACGAGGTGCGGGCACCGCTTCGTGAAGCTTCGCGGGTGACATGCACACGCTCGGGGCATCGGCCTTCATTCATGAGAGACGGTCGTTCGACATCTTGACTGCGCAAACGATGGATTTTTTGGATGCTCGCAGTCCTCTGACCTGTGCTTCGCGGTGCTCAGCGTGCCGGGACGTTGTGGATTTTTTTGCTTGCAGAGACTAAGTCAAATGCGCTCGCGGCACCTGTCCTCGTGAGGAAGATGGTCTCGACGACGGCGGAACGGATGCCTGCTGAGATTCCTGGCGTGGCAAATACAGACAATGTGCATACTGAAGAGACAGTACTCCTGAAATCCTTACACAGGATCATCTAGTTGTCCAATCAGATGGGTCCCTGCTCGGGCTGTCCAGCCGAAGTCACATCGGTTCGATGGGCTCGATGAGAACCTCGATAACCCTCATCGACCCATATTTCGATGGGTCGATGGCGCATCGAAGCCTCGATGAGGCTTCGATGGAGAAAAAGTCCCAAGTAGACGATACGATGTCAGTAGTGTGATGGTTGTCTCCCCCGCAGACGGTGCGTTTCACGAAGAGGCAACCGTGCGTTGGCACCAGCGGTCACTTTCCTAACACCCGAGCCGAATGCGGTTCTTCCGCCCGACCCGCCGCGCAAGGCCCGACCGGCTGCAACAGTTCCACTCGTCACCCCTTTCTCGGGGTGTGCCACACGCTCTGTATCACAGCGGGGCTTCGTTCCCGACCTCTCCGCGGCGCCCTTGGTTCCCGCGTGCTGACCGCCAGGGACGTCCAATGGGAATGTTCCATATCCATTGTTGGGCGCCAAAGCACGCCCCTGAGTGGTGCACGTCGCCGAGGTGTCCGTGCCGCCCTCCCCTGGGGTGGGCGCAACACAGCCACCGTTGGCCCGGTACCCACCGGGCCATGGATTCGCGGCTACCTCGACAAGGGCGAGTGGCACGGGGCAACGTTTTGAATCTTTTGCACCGCGAGGCCGTCCGTCTCGTCCAGCCCCTGCTGGCTCCCGTTTCTTTCCCGCCCCGGCTCCACCCGACACGTGGTTGGCCGTCGGACCCATTGGTTTGGGTGGCATGCAGCTCCCGACAGCGCCACCGCCACCGCCCGCCCACATCCGTACAAGCCGACGAGCAATCGCGGCAAGGTCGGCCCCCACAACGCCCGCACCCCCCTCTACGGTACTGCACGTCCCTGTCAATGCACTCCGTCCCGCCGACAACCGTCAGGAAGGCGCTCCTCGGACGGCACACCGTAGGGGGACGCCTGCCCATCCAACCAGCCGCTGACATTCCAGCCGCGTCCTCGACTCCCATAGCAGGGCCCCAACAAAGCAAGCGTGCTACGGCCACCGTCTTTTTGCAGTAGACCCACGGCGACGACCGTTGGACCCCCCTCCCCCCCCGCCTAGGCGCCCGCGCCGGCCGCCCCCCCCCCCCGCTCCCACCGCACGACCGCCGGGTCGCGGCCGACGCCAACCTCGACAAACGCCGCCGCGCGGAGCAGGCACGCGTCGCAGCGGCCGCACGGGCGCCCCCCCGCCGCCGGGTCGTAACACGAGTGCGTCGCCGCATAGTCGACGCCCAAGCGCAAGCCGACGCGCACAATGTCCGCCTTGGACAGGTGCAGCAGCGGCGCCTCAATGGACACGGGGGGCCCCCCCGACACGGCCGCCTTGGTCGCGAGCGCCGCCAGCGGGCGCCACGCGTCAAAGTATTCGGGGCGGCAGTCGGGGTACCCAGAATAATCGACCGCGTTGGCGCCAATGACAATGGACGACGCGCGGGACACTTCGGCGAGGCCGAGCGCGTAGGCGAGGAAGATGGTGTTGCGCGCGGGGACGTAGGTGTTGGGGATGGCGTCGCCGCCGCCGCCGCTGCCGCCGCCGCCGCCGCCGCCGCCACCCCCGGCGGTCGACGGAGGGCCGCGCCCCGCGGACACGGCGGCGGCGGCCACGTCCCGGTCCTTGGGCACGACGAGGTCTGGGAGTTCCCCCCGCGGCACCCCCACCGCCGCGGCGGTGGCGGCGACCCCCCCCGGCGGGGGGCGGAGGAGGGAGGACCCCCCAAAGGCCCCCAAATCAATGGTCGCCACCCGGTGGTCCTCCACGCCGGCGCTGGCGGCGGCGAGCGCCGCCGCCGCCCCCAACTCGTGCCGGTGCTTTTGGCCGTAATCAAAGGCGAGCGTGCGCACGCGCGCGCCCGACGCGAGCGTCATGGCCAGGGCGGTGGCCGAGTCGAGGCCGCCCGAGAGGAG
>Ga0209093_1000643_pt1 | contig 19286 bp, 22 predicted proteins | sample SidtaG_4_FD_187450 | JGI IMG/M metagenome (GOLD analysis project Ga0209093, IMG submission 187450) | Marine algal microbial communities from Sidmouth, United Kingdom - Sidmouth_Male1 metaG (SPAdes) (version 2) | ecosystem: Host-associated > Algae > Red algae > Unclassified | place: Sidmouth... | reverse complement strand
AAGGGGGGGGGGAGAGTGTGGAAGGGGGAAAGAAAAAAAACAATGAGAGGATCGGGTGGTGCGTCGCACACGTACGTTGAGAGAGAACGAGCGGAGGCAGGGATGAGTGGCACGACGGTACGGTGGACGCTCGAGCGCGCGTGGCAGTCTTCCGGTGTGGCGCGCCCCCATGCCGCAGCGGCACGCACCCCTTCACGGAGGTGGGTCTGGCGGCGTGCTCCCCTGCCTCGCTCCTCCGGATGTGTGGTGCTCCGCGATTTATCCGCGCCGTGAAGGGTGCGGGCCGATCTGCCTCAGATCACTCGTCGGCCGCCGGCCGGGCGAGACGGATACGTTGCAATATCTCGCATCAATTGTTAAGAATTATAACAAGCCCCTCACTTTGTGTCAAGTACCCGCTGTCGCCGGCCGTAGAGATCTGCCGCATGACCGATTCCAGCGATTCCAGCGCGCCAAAGGGTTTGCCCCGCCCGGGCATGCCGCGATCTATCGCGCTAGCGACTGATCCTGCTCGCTCCTGGGCGTGCCTCTCCTGTGAGTGATCAATTGGTCCATCATATGGAACAAATGCGATACTGAATTCACGCCAAGCTCATCTCCGCGTCACACCCGCCGTGAGGAGACGGCCAGGGGCCTCACACGGCCGGTATCCGGCTTGGAGAGGTCACATGCCCTCGTTCTGGGAGATCCTCTGATGTGATCCTGGACGGACACCCCGCCGTCTGCAACAGGTCGGCTCGGTGAGTACTCATTCACTTTGAAGCGCAGTCTGCCACGGTGCTTAGACGTGACACGCCCTGACCTACTTCTGGGACGACTGCTCGTTGACTGGGAACACTGTTTTGACTTGGCCGAGAACACTGTTGACGCTGAAGACGCCATTCCACACAGCGACCCCAATGATGCCCCTGAAGCTTCTCCGCACTCACCATTGGTCGACAATGCCCGCTTCGTGAGTGTCTGGAACGCACATGGAGTACGTTGACCTCTTCACATTGCGAGACAAGGACCACTGTGCCTGGCAGCCTTGCTTTCGCCGATCTCCTCCGATCTTGACGTACCTGTGTCGGACTCCAGACTAACTCGCACGCGCTGTTGAGCACCGGAATTGCTTTGTTATCTTCCTGGATCTGTTGTGGCTCCAGGATGAGTTGAGCGCGCTGTTTTCACGATACGCACAGGCCATGCTGAAGAAACGTTTCAAAGGAAATTCGAGCCCCGGAAGAAATGGAAGCGCCGTCGACTCGCCCGAACACGATTGCCTCTCATGACTGGCCCCGTATGGACACCTCGAAGGACCCAACAAAGACTGTACTCGCCCCCTCCGCGCTGTCATGACTAAAGCAATTGAGAAGTATGCGAACCAGATTGACTTTGGTGCCAACGGCTGGTCAAACAATCGTCGTGGCGTGAAGCAGGCCCTGAAAAAGGGCCTACGTACCCGCTGCAACAGACGGGGTACCTCGGGTCGGCTGCTGGCGTACCGCACGCTTGGAGTTTACGCGGACGATGACGTGAACGAGGCCTCAATGGAGCGTGCCGTCATCGATGCCGACGCCGCAGATGTCCTCGCCGCTGGCGCACTGGCCACGAACTCAGACGTGGGGTATCGATTGAAGCTCAAAGATGGGGACCACGAAATGGAGCGAGCGCTTGACATGAACGGAGCGGCGGCGAATATCGTGGCTGAGCTGTTGTTTCTGGACCCGAACGAAATATGGAGCTCCGTGCGAGCAGCCGGAGCTGCCTGCCTGAAAGCCTATGTGGACACCGCAAAATACCCAAAGTTCTTGCGCCCAGAGAGCACTGAGGCTCGCAAGGGCGTGATCCGGTGCATGCGTGACGAGTTGAAGGATCTCAAGGCTGGATATATCAATCTATCGGATGAGGAAGGTGACTAGCGTACAAGCACGACTTGCAATGGCACAGTGTTCCCGTCCCACCACGTCGGTAAGAGACGGGGCTGCACGGAACACGAGCAGGTCTTGAGGTCATCCCATGACCCGACGTTTTTGCGGAGGACGCCCCGATGCCGACGTTTGCGACTGCAGCGCTGTTCATGGAGATTTTCTTATGCCTGACTTTCTTCGATTTTCAAAACTTTCTCCATGGGTCAATTCTGTTTTTATTCTGTGCATCTTCTGTTTCCTTTTCCCGCATCTTCTTATTAAAAAATGTCGCACGTATATTGCAGGAGATAAAAATGAGGTCATTATGGCTGCGCATACAGGGTATGGTCTGACGACGAGTAAATGGGGTCGTTCTGAGGACTGTTCTGATGACAGTTTCAGATATGTACGTGCAGATAATACTGAGGCCACTACTGGAGGCATTCCAAGCAGCGATCCGAAAGATAATCCTTTTTTCTAGGGAGAGGACCGCTCTGAGGGTTGTATCTCGCTTCATTCCACGTTCTGATACAATGTAGGCATGCAAGATCATCTCTCTCTCTATCTCTCGTGTCAAGCCCAGTATAAACACCGGACCACGTCTTCGGAAAGGCGAGCATCCGGTCGGTATCCTTGTGCCTCAAACAGGCGCTTCGATTGTCGTTGCGGGCCGCTTCAACCGATGCGCCTGCTTTTTCCTCAGGTACATGACACAGGATGGATGTGGCTTTCAATCTGGGCCAGTCCGAAGGATGTAAAGAGGTGCTGTGTCAGGGTTTATTCTATGGGGCGGTCATGCATCCATTCCATGGGGTGCGCCGCGAATCTAACCTGCAAACAATCTTGAGGACAGGCCTCGATCAGATCCCAGGTCTTTCCTCCATCGAAGCCCATGGCAATCCTAGTGTCTATTCTACCGGGGGACTCAATTGATCTTTTTCCGCTCATTTGATCCTCATTTTCAGCGTCTGTTTTCGAGCGCTTCCCGTTGTCTGCTGTCCATTCTGACGCCAGGAATGAACTCAGCGTGGTCTGTTTAGCCCTGCGGGAACTGGGGTGCATTCTACCAAGCGAAAAAGTCACTTTGGGGCGCCATTCTTAGGGCGCCCTGGGGCGGTTCCCGCCCCTCCAAGGGACCTCGAATGCCGCCCTCTGTCCGCGCTCTGCTCTGTTCTGGATGCGCGCGCGCGCAATATCATCCACCATGGCGTCTGCCCGACTCGTGGGCACGCCTGGACGCCCCCCACGGCGCCAACCTGCTAGTGTCTGTTGTACGAGGGGGCTCATTTGACCCAGGAAGGACCGTTTGATGCTGCTGTTGGCAAGGCTGTCCTGAGGAACGCATATAGCTAACGGCGGCTCTCACTGCATAAATGAGCTCAGCGATGCCGTTTTGGTCTTGGAACACCCGCTCGAGCTTCAGCTCTCGGCCAATGTACCTCGAGAGGTACTGAAGCATCAACTTTTGAAGCCCCCGAGAGGTCAGTGTTGAGGGAAAGGTAGACCACTGATAGGACGCAGTCTGTCGCTATGAAAGAGCCCAGAGAGCAGTAATTCATCAAGGACGGGATCTTGTACAAAGCAGCATGCCCTGGTGGACCTATGTCTTTCAACTTCGCGCGCTTCTTGACGTCTGTTCCCCTGCCTGAGATGACAGAACCTGGGCATGAAGGAGGTGAAAAATTCGGCACGGAGGGCATGCAAGCGCGATGTCGTCATGATAGGGTGGGTCTGAAAGAGTTTTCGGGTGGTGGACGAGGGGGGCGGGTCGGGCCGGGCCGGTCCGGGCGGATTAAGAAGGGCCTACGGTGGCCACCATCCGCTGTTTCTCGAACACTCGTAGCGCCCACTGGTCGGGGCTCCACCGCTTCTTGGGGAACCGTGAGCCTCAGCATGGTATGTGAACAACCCCCCCTCTTTACTAATGTACTCATCTCAAGCTGAGAGCGAGAGAAAAGGGCCGGAGATGGGGCCAACTTGGGCCAGTTCATACAGCGTTGCAAGACGAAATCGTCGTTTTTATTGCTTTTGGACGACGTCGGGCGTGCTAGAATGGACTTTCCTGATACGTTTTTGACGCCGTTCTTTCGTAGCAGGTAAGCTACAGGGGTTTCCTCCCCACAACACTCGGGTCCATGCTTGAGATGCTCATGGTCTTACGGGGAATGGCAACGAAGCGGGTTTGTACGCCGTGATCACCCATTCTCACATGCAGGATCGCTGGAATCCCCGATTCCGCAGAAGCTCATTTGATTCTCAGCACAAGCTCATTTGATCCTTTTTCCGGTAGAATAGACACTAGGATCGGACAAGTAGAACTCCACAACGTATCAGCCGGATAATCCGAACGGCCTGCGAAGATAATCCCTGAGATAATCCCACACCGATCCTGGTACTCTGCCAGAGATATGCCGACGAACTCGATGCTATCAAATCCTGATAACTCCTCCTTAATTCTTTCAGAAGAAAGAATCTCAACTTATACCGTGAGCTTCATACCACCACGCAGTGCAGCCTGTCAAAGAAAAGTGGCTCCCAGGTGTCTTATAGAATGAAACAGACTGTTTTGTTCTGGTACGGCTCTGTATGGCACTTCTCCCAAAAATGAACCCACCTCTGTGCATGATGTAGAGGAGGACAAACGTTTGGAAACGTTCTGTAAGGCAGAGAGGGGCCAATAGGAGGCGGTCGTTTTGTGCCCCGATAGAAAGCTCGAGCGCCAGCGACCTCGACGCGCGATTGACTGATACTGCCTGCAGCCATGCACGGAAGCGCCACCTCTGCCACAGGTCCGCAATCTACGGCAGGACGCCGTGTTGGACTCCATTGGCAAGAGATCGTGTCCGATGTGTGTCGTCGTCGTCGTCGCTGCTGTCCTGCTGGACCGTGGCCCCCGCGCCGCTCTCGCGCTCCCCTCCTCCCCCTCCCGCCGTGCCGCCCGGCAGGCTCCCGTTGTGGCGAGCCTTCTTCCTCGAGGTGGACGGCGCTCGTGGCTGTCCAGGCGCTCCACGACTCGCGGCGAGTGCGTCCAGCCACGCTGTTCCAACGGCTGGCTTCCTTTTCCCCGGGCGGTGGAGCGACGACTCTCTTTGATGTTCCATCGGCTTTGCGCCTGCGGCGGCGCTCCGCCGGCAGCGGCAGGTGGCCGTGGTCGTGCTTCTTTACAACCGGTGGCGGTCTGAGGCTGTGGCCGTCCCGGTCGGCATGCGACTCTGACCGGCGGTGGCAGGCGACTGCGGCCGCGCTCCCCCGCCGGCGCCCGTGAGCGGCTGTGACTCTATTGGCTGGCAGGCGTCGCATGTTTCAGGACGGGACGACGGAGTTTTCTGTTGCTCCGTGCTCCAGTCATGGTTTTCCTGTTGTGTGGGTTCGACCTCGGGAAAGACGCTGACGGCAACAACATCAAGGGCAATCACTCGCAGCGCACGTGCACAATGCGCGCCATGCCGTGCATGTACCAGCTGCCGCCGACCAGCAAGTTCTTCAAATCGGGGGGCACCGTGTCGTGTCTGGACAAGGGTTGCGTACACGAGCTGACGTGTCCCAGGTGCCGAGCTGTTGGACATCTGCCGCACACGCTGCGCATTACTGACGAGCTGTACGCCCGCAACAACGCAGGAGACCCCATCCGCGTCAAAGAGGCGGGTTTCTTGGAGCTTGCGTCGGACTACATGTGCAGGACGCTGGATGACCACCACGCTGCAGAACCCAAGGCTCACGTCGTTGGCAAGGCCTATCGGCACCACGCGGAGAAAAACCGGCTGGCCGGCACCGCGGCCGCCATTGCCGGAAATATCTACCAGTCCGGGCTACACGTGTCGTCATCTGCTACAGCCAACCTCATGGAGGCGAGCGGCACGGCTGCGGCGTCATTGGCACCTGCCAACCGCGGCCAATTAGACCGGGCGTCGACGGCGTTGGAGAACCGCTCGAACACTGCGGTAGAAGCGTCGGTGCTCGCTGCAGGTGGAACCGTTGGGCTTGCCGCTGTCGCCGCCGGCGGGGCTCTGGCGGCTGCCGCCGCCGGTCGCGCTGCGGCTGGTGCCGCTGTGGGTGTTTGTCGTGCCGACGGCGCCGCTGCCGCAGCCGCTCCGGGCGGTATGCCTCCCACCTCGCTGGTTTCTGGTGGAATCATTCGGTGTGGCACAGCTCCACCTGCTGGTCGGGCCGTTCGTGGTTGCCTGGGCGGGCGCGGTGGCTCGAGCTCAACGGACGGGGCGGCGCATGTTCGAGGCGACCGCAGCTGCAGCTGCCGCGGGTGCCGCTTCAGCCGCTTCAGCTCTCGCCGCCGCCACTCCTGGTGTCGCTGGCGCTGACCCCTCTGCCGTTGGTGCGGGCTCATCACCCGGCGCCACTGGTCCTGGTGGTACCAACACGCGTGGGCGCGGCCGAGGCCGCGGCCGCGGTCGCCGGGGCTCCGCGCGTGGTGGAGCTACATCCGGGTCATCCTCCTCTCGTGGTTGCGGCGTCGCAGGTGGAGAAAACGTTGTCCCGTCTGTGGTGGACCTCATGCGACAACAGCAGACGCGGAGTGCCGCTGAAGCGGACCGGCAAGCGCAGTCTCTCATGGAGATGACCACTTCCGGTTCGGGGTCGACATGTTGGACAAGCAGCCCAGGTCTTGGCGGTGGAGCAGGCGCAGCGGCGGCCGGCGGTGTACCAGGAACGGCATCTGCGCCTGCGAAGCATCTCATGTGGCCTCCCGGGCGTCGGGATCAGTTCCTGGCTCGCCATGTGTTTGAGAGCGCGTACGTGAGCCAGCTCTCGGCGCGGGAGCTCGCCCTAGGTGCCCTGGAGCAGGGCGTTGGCAGCCGTCCGCAAGCGCTCTACCCGGAGCTGGAGGCGCAGTTGATTTCCGCGGCTGAAGGGAACTTTCTCTTCGGCGCGTCGATAACCTGCGGTGCAGTGTCGGCGGCCGAGTTCCCCGAGCGCCTGTGCTCCACACGCGTCAATGTTGACAACTAGATTCTCCTGGTGATGCTGGCCCAGTGGATGGAGAACTTTGTACGGGAGCAGCGCCGCATCTCTGCCGCCGCTGCTGATGGTTCAGCAGCCGTAGGGGGCACCGGTCTGTGGGAGGAACACGTCGACGATTAGCAGTCGAGCAGTGCGCAGCTGGAGCGCTCAGGCGGCTGCGGCAAGGATCGTGGTTCAGGTCGTGGGTCGGGAGGTGATTCAAGGTGGGGGGCGGGGCGTGGAGCAGGGGGTGGTGCTGTCGCGGGGTATCCCTCTATGAGCAGAGGTGCGAATCATGCGGCGGCGCGGAGGGTGGTTGTGCGCGACAGCGACGAAGAGGATGACGACGGAAAGAAGATGATGGGGAGGGGGACGAATGTTAGCAGCAGGGCACCCCGCGATACCATGACCTGTTCCATATACTTTGTGCGACTTCGTGTCTCCCCTCTTTCTGTCCCGCGAGCGCATGAAAAAATATCGCGGCGGTGACCTGGTTGTGCGGAAACAGTTGCAGCTGCAATAATCGGGAATGCGTTCCCGATTTTTAGTTCTACTCAGTGAGTCCGATCAGGATGTGATCTTGTCCGTGCAAGGACCGGCTTTTTCGAGGATCACGCAGAATCTTGGCGGTGCTTCCGCACCGTCAGCCGTCGCTGTGTGTGTGTGTGTATGCGTCGCGGCTGTGACGTCGCAGGTGTGGCTGTGGCGCAGCAGGGGCTGGCAGGTGGGTGGGACCTGGTGCGGCCGCCGTTACCTTTGCGTCCTCGCGTACTCGTGATGCTATTTCTGTGGTTCCACCGGTCATGACGCCCCCGAGGCGGGCACGGGGGATGGGGGGGCTTGAAGATGACTTTGTCCGGGAGTGGTTCACGGCGGCCAGCTCCTCGGGGGACTCGGGGGACGACGCTGGCCACGACGCTGGCGAGAGTATGGGGGAGGGCTCGCAGCTGCTACCCGCAGTCACTCGTGTATTCCACAGAGAAATGGAAGATGCGAAACAGCGGCGGAGTGCTGCTGTGCATGTTGCCGCGGTGGCCAACCGAGCCGCTGTGAACCGGCAACGGCATGTGGCCGCGACCTCAGTTGGAACCTGTGACGTCGAACTTCCACCAGTGGAAGCGCTTGGTGCTGTCATCCTTCTTGGAGCGAGCGGGGACATCGGCGGTGGCTGGAGACGAAGAGCCGGTGGAGTTGGTTTTGGAAAAGGTTCCAGCAGCAGGGCTTGTATAGGCCGCAGCACCGGGGATGGTGTTGGCGTTGATGTCGTGCACGCTGGCACCGCAGGAGCGGCGGGCGGCGGGACACCCGGCAGGAGCGACGAGGACGGCGGCTGCGACGAAGGGAGCAGTAAAAACAGCTGGTGCAGCGACGAAGGCGGGACTTGCGACGGCGGACGACACAGCAGGAGGGGCAGCAGCAGCAGCGAAGAAGACGGTGTCTTCGGCAACACAAGCGGGAGCGACTCCAGTTGGCGTCTCGACCACGGTCGGAAAGGCGGCGGCAGCAGTGGCAGGGGGAGTGGGAGTTTCTATCGTGACCATGGAGGCCGCCGCAGCCGTCGGCGCATCAGCAGTGTGCGAGGCCGGAGCAAGGCGGTGCAGCGCGCCTCCGCCGGCCAGAAGGACGCAGCAGGTGGGGCCGCTGCCGGTCACGGAAGTGTGCTTCGCGGGCGGCGTTTGGACGGTGGCTCATCGCGCAAGGTGCTTCGTTCGGGTGATGTTTCTGGTGGGACCGGATATCTCCCGGCTACTGCGGCTAGAGGGCGGGTTTGGGCGGCCGCTCATGCGGCAGCTCCTCCCTTTGTCCCCCTATGCGCGTGCACCCCTCCTCCGACAATGACGGCGTATGGACCGTTGCGTCGCTGCCTTCGTCGCGTCGAGCGGCACAAGGACGTGCGCTTTGTGCCGTACTTGGGAGAATCTGCGGTGCCGCGTGCTCTCTTGCGCTCGATTGTGCTGAAGAATGGGTGGCAGCTGGTGGACAGCGACGGCAGCGACGCGTCCGAGTCGGACGACGACAACCGCCCCAAGGACTACTACTCCATGGGCCCGCGTACCCGGCGCGCCGCGGAACGGCGGGCGGTGGTGGCCGTCATCAAGGATTTTGGTTCGGGACCGTCGGTGGTGCAGGCCCTAGCAATGAATATGCAGCGGAGCGACGCGGCGGTGCGGCGTCTGCTGGGGATTGTGCAGCGCCGCATGCGTGACATGGACGCGGCTCCGCGCGGTTGTCGTGCCGCTGCCGCACTGTCCGCTACGCTGGAGGAGCTTACGGGGGGGCAACGCCTGGCAAAGATCATGGTGGGAGGAGACGTTGGTGAAGCAGCTCGTTCTCCTCCCGCTGGGTGGCAGGAGGTCTGGGATGGCCTAGCGGTGCCGGCTGCTGCATATCCTGCCTGTCTAGAGGCTGGCCGTGACGTCGCCGCAGCAGGACTTCCTGCTCGCAGTCGAGCGTGGCTGGTGGCAGAAAACGTGTCAGCTGCTGCGGAGCTTGCGCCCGCCGCGTCTCGTATCGGTGACTTAGCGGCCGTCAGAGAATATCTGCAGAGTGCCTGTGACCCAGCAGAAGACGAACGCATGTCCCGTGTGGGCTCCAACTCTGCATCTAGATCGTCGCCCTCAGGCGTTAGTGCAACTTCATCGGGTGGGGGTGCCGCGGCGCATGCAGTGACACCCACGTCCGCTGATGGGGCTGTAGTGCCCGAATGCTCTATCTTGGGCCGGGACACGTTCTCCAGGCTGCTGTGCAGGCTTTGCCTCCGCTATGCCTGTCGAGCGCAAGGGGCTCGACACGGGATGGAGCTTCTCGCCCCACCGTTGACTGCACCACGGCACCTACCGGTCGACCACGACCGGATGCGTACTCACATGGCAGCTGGTGGGAATTTGCTAGCGCCCGACGTTCTGGGACCAGCCCGTCGTCTCTTCATCCCCGGTGCAGGACCTGCAGCGGCTGCCGCCGCGGCGGCGCTCGATGAAGATATGAGCAGCGGGTCAAGTGCTGCTGCTGTACGCAACCGTTGCGCCTGTGTGCAGCACAAAGCGCTCTCGGTTTCCGGCGGCAGTTGCGTTGATTGCCGTCACGACGTGCGTGCTCATCCCTCCATTTTCCAATGTGGTCTTGGAGCGCCAGCGGAAAGCCGCTGGACGGCGGAACAAGTTTCACTGCTACATGCGGCAGCGGAACAGATATGCAGACTTGACACGTGCCTTCTCGCGTGCTTTGTTCCAGGCAGGACGTGCCGCGGGGTTGCGCTGCACCTCGACTCGTTCGGGTGGCCGCCGGCAGCTGCCCCTGCCGAACGGGCCGTCGAGGAAGAGGCGGAGGGGGTACAGGCGTCGCGATGTGCCCTGGCTCCTGCCGCAGAGAGCGGGACGTCCGCTCATGTCGGTGATGTTTTATCACACGGAGACGCGGTCATGAGCAGCTTGGAGGATGCAGCAGCCCCCGAGAAGGTTGCGGACTACCAGCCGTGCACGCACAGCGGATCATGTCACGACGACCGCTGCAGCTGTGTGCGAAACGCGTTCCCCTGCGAGAAGTATTGTGGCTGCTCGGGCACACGCTGGATTTCCGGTGAGGCGCGGGGCCCACGAGGCGCAACATTAGCGCTCTCGGGCGCTGCAGGAGGGAGCGAGACGGCGGCTGGTTCTTCCCTGTGCCGGCGGCGCACATGGTGCACCTGTCGCCCTCCCGCGAGCTGCAGCACCGACGATTGCCCGTTCTTCAGGGTGGACCGAGAGTGCGACCCGGACGCTTGTTTGTCCTGTGGGGCACACTGGCACCCGCTCTCTGGTCTCGACGGCACCATCCTGCAGAATGGACGTCGGGGCGGCGGAGGAACGGGACGTGGTTTACAGGGTGCCGCTACCGTGGAACCTGCTCCGAGGGACAGCGTCGGTCTCGTGGAGGCTGGGATGTCAGGCGGTGGCACCTCTGGGGGCACCCGACGATGCCGTAACGTGCAACTGCAGGTGGGGCCTCGACCGAGACTGCCGCTTGGTCTATCTGCGGCGCACGGGCTGGGTCTGTTTGCGAGTGAGGAGGTCGCGGAAGGTGCTTTCGTCGGCGAGTACACCGGGGAGGTGCTGTCGTTGACGGAGGCTCGGATCCGTGGGAGGAAGTATGACGCGGCCGACGTGAGCTTCCCCTTCCGGACGACCAAGACGGTGGTCCGTGACGCCATGTGTTGTGGCAATCGCACCATGTTCATCAACCACAGCGCGGCGTCTCCGAACTTGGAAGTGAAGCTACTAAGCGTTTGCGGCGACATTCCAGTGGCCTTTCTTGCTACGAGTGCGCTGCGTCCAGGGGAGGAGCAATTTTTCCATTATGGGTACACTGTCAGCGGGTGGCGTGCATGAGTTTTATTCTCGTCCTTTCCTGTGTCCTGCTGTATCATTTCTTTGCCCGCAGTATGACCACCGGTGCTCACAGAAGAAAGCGGGTGAATCTACTTTGTGCCACCCATCTTGTTCTTCTCAGTCGTATCGGCCAATCTCTTCGGCGTCTCTCAGGCATTCCGCAACGCTGGTGCATTTGCGATCGGCACAAAAAACCTCGCTTTTCTCCGTGTTTTTTTTTTTTTGCTCTCTTCCGCATGTACTTGATGTATGTCCTTGTCACATTCAAATATTGTAATTTGGACCTGATCTTGTGCAGGTCCAATGATACGGCAGCCCGTGTCAGGACTTTTGACCTTCCTGCTGACCCAGTTCCTTGTCAGTTGCTCCATTGGCGCTGTGCTCGCGCATCGTGCCGGTGTTGGACGTGCCTCAGGCAACGTTGCATGGATGGCGTAGCCAAGCACACCAGCGGGCGCCGTGGCGCCACTTTGGCCGTCTCGCTGTTGTCGGACGCGCGGCGACGCAGTCCGCGCCAGCCACACGGGCCATCCACCTCGTGTTCTGCAGCGCCTCTCGCGCCGGCACCCCTTGCCCCCCATCTCCCACCTTCTCCCCTCCGCTGCTCTTGTGCGCGGGCGGCAACAGTTGCCCGAGGGTGCCGGCGCGTCTGCCCCTCCTCCCCCCGCCCGTCCCCCTGGTGCTGTGCCCACCTGTCCTCCCCCCGCCCGTCCCCCTGGTGCCGTCCCCACCCCCGCCCGCCCGACGTTTTGTCCATGGCGGCGTCCCTGGACGACACGGTGCTCGCGACCAGACCCGTCTCCGTCCCCGCCATGGCTGCCGACCCGCGGACGCGCGACGCGCTGCTGCGGCTCGCGCACTACGTCACCGCCATGATGCGCCTGTCGACCGCCGCCGCGGCCGCCTGCCGCGCCAGAGGCGGCGGCACGAGCGCGTCCCCCCCCCCCCCCCCCTCATCTTCCCTCGAGGCGGCGTTCGGCACGAAGCGGCGGCTGGTGCGGCCTGCGACCCTCTCCACCCTCTTCAGGCCGCCTCCGCGGTCGTGGCCGGGTGCATTTGATGGCGGGCCTCCGCGCGACGGCAGCGCTGCCGGCAGCGGCCGACGGCCGACGGGTGGGGGTGGGCGGGGGGGGGCGCCAAGCCCACCCCCCGTTCCCGCAGGTCGGCGTGCCTCGCGTCGCTGCTGCGCACTGTGGCGGCGGTCGCCGCCGCCGCCGTTGCCATCCGCGAAGTGTCGGCAACGGAGCGGCTGTGGCAGGAGCGGTGGGGAGCGGGCGCCGCCGCCGACGCGAGTGAAGATTCGGGCGTGCGCGCATGGGTCGCCCACAAGCGGTCCTACCAGTGGGTGGTGGCCGTCAAGTTCGCGGGTCAGTAAGATCAGGGCGCTTGAAGGACGTCGTATGGCGGCCGCCGCAGCGCCTCCTCTGATGCAACAACCCTGTGTCGCCATCCCGACCAGGTTGCGCCAGAAACACGTCCACTGGCGGCTCCGCACCACAGCTCCTGTGACGACGCTGTGTTCAGGCGACAGTGAACGCGGCCTGTTGCCGGTTGCGCTCTGCGGGTGCAGTGCCTGCCATTCTTCATGCGCAAGGCGTCCCATCTACGAGTCGACGGGTAGCCATAAAGTTATCACACTAAAAGTCAGTGGTCTTCATTTCTACTGCGCTTTCTGGCAGGCAAGGCATGACAATGACATGACCTATCGCTGCCGCAACACTTCCCAAACACTTGGGTCATTCGCAAAGTCTGCCGCTGCGCCGATGAGGCCAGCAGCAGCAACAGTGACAGCCTCCACAGGATGTAGTCCCGACTGTGTCGCTCGAGCACCTGTCAGGATGCCAACAGCTTGCGCCGCCGTTCCGGCGTCGACTTGCCCTTGCTGCACCAAGATGCGTACATGAGCATCCAATTGAGGCAGCAGGCCAGCACGTGTCAGCGACGTGGCACGAGCAGCAACAAAGTTGGTGAACAAATCCGCAGTCCCGCGGTCGCCCCAGGGTGGTGCACCTTCGAAAATTCTGGTCCACATGCCCATAAACAGCACGTCCGCCGGTGGCAGTGGCAGAGAAGTCATGCGAGCACCGCCCATGGCAGTCAACCAGCTTTCGTCCTTGTCGTCCTCCGAGTCGGCCGACAAGTCAGGTGCAGGCACGCGCGTCAGCCGCATCCGCCTGAGGCTGTTGGTGTGGTAGTAGTGCCGTCGAGGCGGGGTCTTCGTCCGGCGACTTGGTGCACAGGTTCCGGCCGCACACTCCCGGAAGCCGCCCGCAGGGGCTGGGGCACATGCAGAGGGAAAATCTGGCCTGTTTCTGGACGCCGCCGCAGCTATAGGATGTGGCACCAGTGGAGTCGCAAGTGAGGAGACTGGTCTTCGCTCCATGTTCAGCGCCGAAGAGCTGCTGTCGGAAGCATGGAGTTGCTCAGCACAAATGGGCAGGTGGTCACAAATCAACAGGCCACAATACAACAGGTGCGACGGACTGGGGATGTTAGTACAGCATTTGAGACAAGATGCGCTCTTGCATCGGCCAGCGTGCCGTTGCAGTGGCAGAAATGCGGGAAGTCCCCAGGCATCCGCCGTCCCCGCATTCTCGGAGGGCACAAGAGCGGCCTACAGTCCAGCGTACAGGTCGTCCAGAAGGCCATCTCGTTCGACAGCACCACTCGCAGCGGCCTCAACAGGAACATGCGGCGCTGTAGTGGAGAACAAAGACGGCAGAAATGCCAGCCAGCGGCGACGGGCGGCACAGAGCCGCACAGGAAAAAGTCAGGAACCTGCGCCTGCCACGTCAAGAAAGGAAGATCGAGCGATGCTCTGACGAGCATGAAAGCCACCACCCACCCGCCCAAACAGTTTTCCTCTCCCACCGTCGTCACTGTTCACCAACATACCTCCAGCCCACCGCGCGTACGCTGGAAAGTGCCGCCCGACGCAAAGAACCTCGTCAATAGTTGACGAGTCCCAGTCGTTCTCGACGTCGCGCTCGGTGCTCGGCCGTACATCCACATCCGAAGCTTGCGGCAACCACTTGACGCGCGTGATGTAGTGTGCAACGTCGGCTTCCAGAACAGCGGGGAGACGAACAGCTGCAGAGGACTTTGCGGCGGCAGGCGATGAGGTCGCCCGTACAGCTCGGGCTCGTGCAAAGTTAATCGCAACGCCACTGTGACCCGTGCTCGAGTGGACGACCAAAGCAGAAAAAGTGCGGCAATGGAGATGGCAAAGAGGACACCTTGCGTCGCGGCGGGTGCTCCTGGATGTGACGTTCAAGGATCCAGTGGAGGTCTTGGGCATGATGTAGTCGATGCACAGTGGCCGCGACTGCCGCCACATCGCGGCAGCAGTTGTACCAGGCGCGCCAGGACGGACAGCGAGATGTGCACCGTGCCCCAGACGACACGTTGTCGTCGCCGTCAGAAGGTTCCTAGTTCTTGGCTCTTGCTCCGCAGCCGCGTCCGCTGCCATCTGCTCAGCCCCGGCGGAGGGCTTGGTTGCCGCATCCGCCGCGTCGAGTGCTGCTGCAACGTCAGCGCTCGGCATGCGCAAGAATATGGTGTACGTCCGCAGGTCGTCCAGCGGCGACGTACCACCAACTCATGCGAGGCGGACACGCCAACCACCAGCACACGTATCGGCAGACAAGAAGCGCCCGTCTCCGTCCCCCACAGCTGCCCAGCGCCCCGACGTGTGAAGGATGATGTCCCCAGCAGCCGACGCTATGGCGTCTCCGTCGCAAGAACGCGGCACGACACGAATCAGCAGTCTTCCTCCACGCCCAGCAGCCGTGGCAATGTCGAGCGGGGTGTTGTCCTGCAAAATGGACTGCTCAAGCATGGCTGCAACTCCGGGGCGCACGTCAAGCAACAGGGCCTGTTGTGGACCAGCGACAACACAGCTGATCAGTGTCTGGTCGGCACCAGATGACGAAGGCGCCTCGGAAACAAGGGCTACGAAAGCCGTGCGGGGGTCTCCAGAAGAGACCGGAACAGGAGCCGTCTCACACGAATTGGAGCGAGCCGCGCTGCGACAAACAACGCCGCGCGGCCAGCCGGCGAGCATAACGGTCAGAGAAAGGGGGAGAGCAGGCACACCTGTTGGTAGCGCTGCCGTGGGTGGCGTCGCACGGTGGTGGCAGCGACGGAGGGGGGCGGAAGCCCGGGCGGAATATGGCAGCAGGGGCGGGGCCGGGGAGCATGTGCGACGGGTCAGGACACCAGTCAGGCGGGGTCTCCCCAGCCGGCTGCCAGGGAAAGACAACACCGATGCTCGCCGACGCCCACGGCAGGCAGCCAGTGGACTATCTAGGGGTGCTGATAATGCTACCGCACGCCTGGCGTGATCTGATGAGCGCAGTCCAGCCGACAACGTCCAATCAGCTGCTTACCGGACGGCCCGACTGCCAACGAGCGCATGGCGAAGGAGCCAGCCAATCACACACGCCCACAGAATACACTTACATGCGGTGTACATGAAGTGGTTATCCTCGATTTACTCGTCGCACTGGGCGAAAACTTCCATGAGAAAAGCCGAGAGAGACAGAGAGGTCAACGCCCTGACCGTTTCTTTTTTTGGAGCCTTCAGAACACCACGTCCACGCTTTCGAGTCATCAAAAAAATCCGCCTGAGAAGAGGAACAAAGTGGTACCGCATTCCTGTTGTTCTTAGTGACATCCCCAGGTGGAAGACGGCCAGAAGGAACGGGTCCGAGTACGGGAACACCGCTGCACAAGAAACAACACAAGAAGCCCGTGTCAGCGCACCTGCAGCCGCTCCGGAAGCAGTCGGTACAGCACCTGGAGCACGGAAGCACCTGGCGCATAATCTGACCTTAATACTACGGAGAAACACAGGCGGCCGGTGTCCGAGCACGAGCACGTGCAACCGCCCATAAAGCAGCGGATGCACGAGCACGAGCACGGCGGCAACAGCCCCAAAAAGCCACCATAAACAAAGGCAGAGGAGCACCCCCAGCCGGTGCCCGAGCACGAGCACGTGCGACCGCCCATAAAGCAGCGGATGCTAGACCACGAGCACGGCAGCAACAGCCCCGAAAAACCACACCAAACAAAGGCAGAGGAGCACCCCCAGCCGGTGCCCGAGCACGAGCACGTGCAACCGCCCATAAAGCAGCGGATGCTAGACCACGAGCACGGCAGCAACAGCCCCGAAAAGCCACCCCAAACAACGGCAGAGAAGCACCCCCAGCCGGTGCCCGAGCACGAGCACGTGCAACCGCCCATAAAGAAGCCAATGCACGACCACAAGCACGGCAGCAACAGAAGCAGAAATAACCCAAAACAAAGGCGGAGAAGCACCCGCAGCCGGTGCCCGAGCACGAGCACGTGCAACTGCCCATAAAACAGCGGATGCACAAGCACGAGCACGGAAGTAACAGGCGCCGAAATAACCCCAAACAGAGGCGGCGAAGCACCCGCAGCCGATGCCCGAGAACGAGCAACCGGTTCCCGAGCAGGAGCAGCTGCAGCCGCGAATGAAGCAGCGGATACATGTGGACGAACACGGGAGCGCCAGCCATGAAAAACAACACGACTCACAAACAAAAGAAAGGACCCCGAGCACGAAAGAAACAGTGAGAAACGACATGGAACAACTGCGAAGCTCATCTTCAACAGCACCATACCAGCAACGGAAATATGCGCTGGCCACAGCAAGGAGTCAAAGGGGGCGGGTTGGCCGCTTCCCCTTCCCTTCGTCACGTCGACCCTCCCACCCCTCACCGTTCCCATCTCGAGCCGGCTCCCGTCCACCAGGCACGCCTCCCCCCTCGCTCTGGCCCTTCTCGTCTTCACCAGCCGGCTTTGTGGCCGCGCACACCACCGCGTGCCGCTCAGAATCCGAGGAGGAACCCCACAAACTGCAGCAGTAGTCGCACTCAAACCAAACGCGCGCCGTGGGCGGCACCGCAGTAGTACCACTTGGGACTGCACCGGAAGTGCCCATGTGCATCCGCATCCGTTTGCCAGAGGACGCCCAGTCTTCCTCTCCGCAAAAGGCATTCCTCAGACGAACGCCCGCGGCGGTGCTGCCGCCGCCATCATGACCACCAGCACGGTCGGCCGGTGAAGCGTTCGTGACAGGGTCTCCGCGGCGACTGGCCGGAACTGCGACTGCTCACGGCCCGCCGTCGTCCTCCCGGGTGATGCCGCCACGTCCACCTTGAGTACCACGTGACGGCCCGCCGCCGCTCCCGCCGTAGCGATCTGCGGCCCTCACAGCCACGTCCCAGCTGTTGCCGACGCTGCCGTGCTAAGAACCACGCGACGGCCCCCCAGCGCCACCTCCGTAGCCACGTTCGTGGTGGCGCCTCGCGTCTTCCCAGTTTCTTCTGCCGCGTCCGTCAAGAACGCGATAAGCCGATACGCAACCGCTTCTGCCGTAGGCGCTCGGGCTGTGCTCTTCTTCGTCCCACCTGCTTCCTCCACGGGGACGCGGAGCACTGCCGGACGGTCCGCCACCACCGCCGCCGTAGGCACCAGGAGAAGAGGCATCGTTCTGCCAGCTGCCACCCACATGACGAGAACCGCTGGACGGCCCGCCACCGCCGCCACCGTAACCACTGCCGGCGTGGCGGTCGTGCTCCTCGCCGCCTCGCCCGTGACCGCCACCGCCGGACGGCCCGCCACCGTCGCCTCCGTAGCTGCTGCGGGCTTTGCCGTCGTCGTCGCGCCACCTGCTGCCGCCACGGGGGTGGGCTGCACCACCCGGCCTCCCGCAGGCGCCTGTTGAGGGGCGGCTCCCTGTCTGCAGGTGACCACCCCATCTTCGGTTGCCTCGACCATGCCCAGCTTCACAGGACGGCCCGCGGCCGCTGCCAACCGCGGAACGGCCCCCGTTGGTCGAGCCGCCACCAGTCGTACGACACGCCACTCGGGCTTCGAGCTCCTCGTCGGGCTCGCCGGGACGCCTACTCGCCTGCTCCGCTTCTTCAATGGCCACTGAAGAACGAATGACGTCCTGGCGCTGCTCGTGCGCCACTACACGAGCTGCACGCAGCCGCGGTGCCACTTGGTCAATGGCGTCGAACTGCCGCCCCTGGATATGGTGCCCTAGATTCTTCATATGGGTGAAGCCCTCGACGTGCGACAGCAGCATGAGCTGCGTGCCGCATTTAGTGTTGCACAGCGGGCAGACCCAGAGGCCGTCGGCGCCGCTTGCGGCTGGCGGAGGTCCCCCAACAAGCACAGCGCAGCGCTTGAGGTGCGGCTGGCCGGCCACGTGTTGCTCCCAGTTCTTGTTGCCAGAAACGTCCATGGAGCACCGATTGCACGTGTGCACGCGCTTCTGGTCGGGACCCGACCACCACAGCTCCACGGACTCCGAGGGGGGACAGGGAGAGCTGCCGGGACCCGGGCGTGACGGTGGCGGCGGCGGTGGCGGGGCAGGTGCCGCCATGGTGCCGGAGAACGGGGACGCGAACAGCCAAGACGGAGGAGAGAAGGCACAAGGAGCAACCACGATGACTGGTAGGCGATTGCTCTGCGTGGCGACACCTGTTCCCGACGCCGGCGACAGCACGCGACGACAGCACGGAGAGGATTCACCCGCGTCGTGGAGAGGAGAGGGGAAGTGGGGATGAGGGAAAGAGGGCATGGGGGAAAATAGCCACAAGGGCTCGAGCAGCTGCGACCGTCACTGACGGCAGCACAGACGCGACTGCGCGACCGCACGGAACCAGTCTCTGCGCACGCCGCCCCAGCTGGAACCTGCAGGTTGCGGGGCGAGCAGCACGTCGGGCGACGAGAACGTGGAGTGCTGGCACGGGCGACAACAGCTGCTCCTTGTCGTGGCGCCAGCACAGAAACGAACCAACAGAGCAAGAGCAGGAACGTCCATGTCTTGGCGGCATCGATCTACCTTCGTAGTCGACAAGTATGTGGGGGAAACCCCCTGACAGGGGAGACACGACCCCCCGGCATGAGCCGGGGACGGGTCGTGAACAGTCACGCAACACCCCCCTAGGGGGGTAGCGTGGGACAACCCCCTTGGGGGGGTGTCCAGGGAGCCCCAGGGCCACACATGAAACGACCCCTCTAGAGGGGCGTGAGGCGTGGA
>Ga0209093_1000642_pt1 | contig 19294 bp, 18 predicted proteins | sample SidtaG_4_FD_187450 | JGI IMG/M metagenome (GOLD analysis project Ga0209093, IMG submission 187450) | Marine algal microbial communities from Sidmouth, United Kingdom - Sidmouth_Male1 metaG (SPAdes) (version 2) | ecosystem: Host-associated > Algae > Red algae > Unclassified | place: Sidmouth... | reverse complement strand
TGACACTCCCCAATCTGGATTGACCCACCCCGCTGTCAGCACATGACTAGCCGACGAGCTCACCCGGGCACGTGCGCCGAAGGCGCTCACAAGCCGCAGCGGCACGCCACAAAGGCTACACACCACCGACCACCCGGCTTCCGCGCACCAGCGCCCACAACCACCAGTACAGCGCCTCTGGCGTAGTACTACATCTCTTACGTTTGTGGTCGACATCACCGATCGCGTCCGACGCCCAATCCGGCTCCTGTCGTCCCGCTTCCGGCTGGGAGTCATTCCGACGGCAAACGTTGTGCAAAAGGAAGGCAACCTTGACCACCAGGCGCCGTTATGTAAAAAGCATCCGCAGAGGGCGCCACAGGATCCCCCACCGCCAAACGAGCTGACCAAGCGCCTGCTCGATGTGCATGCGAGCCGACCACTGGTAGAAGCTGTAAGCGTCGCGCCACTCGTCCCCGCGCCCCTCACGCGGCCACGGAGTAGCAAGCAACTCCCTATCGCCATACGCCTCTTCAGCAGCGATGTACAGGGCCTCAGCAATCACGTGGGTGGAGCTTAGCGTGCGCCAGCTCATACAAACGAACTCATAGTTGTGGTCGCAAATGGCCTGGAAATTCAGAGCGAAAAAGCCCTTTCTGTTCCAGTAGTCCTTGAGACAAATCACCTCTGTGTACGACGGCATCTCCTGGCGGATGTCGATGCCGTCGAGGGAGCCGATAACGTTGATAAGAGGGTTGTCAACCCTTGCCTGGAAGCCCGCAGCGGTCTTGCGGCGCCAGTCCGCATTCCAATGCGGAATCCGCATCTGGACCCCAGGAGCCAGGAGCATAGCGTCGACAAAGTCCCACACGCAGTCATAAAATGTAGTTTTAGACACCCCATGGATTGAGCGGACGTCAAGGTAGCTCGCCCCCGCGAAGTAGCGCAAGCTCATGGAGACTCTAGTCTCTGCAGAAACACCACCGAAAGGAAGGATAGGACGTAGAGTGTGCACCAACAGAGCAAAGGATGACTCTGACTTGCGCATTGCGCGGCAGCAGCGCGACCCGTACACGCGGCGGACTGCCGCAAATGGGAGGGCGGTCTCGACCGGTCCGCGCGCCGTGTGGCGGTTGCCGCTCTCCCCGGAGGCAGCATCGGCCACTGCCAGGTGCACTTTCATCATGAACACGTCTTCGTCCGAGTCCATGTGGATGGTGGGAACGGGTAAAGGTGTGCGTCGGAGATGGGGAGAGGGGGGGCGGGGGGCAGATGAGGGATAACATAGAAGAGTTCAAGCAATGGGACGGTCGCGGAAGGAACGACCACGACTGTGTGGTGATCCACCGCTGAGCCCAACGGCGGGGCCTAAGCTGGGTGTGGCGCGGCCCTCTGGGCGCGCTTTTTCCGCCCGTCGCTCCTGGTGCGGCAATTTACTCTTTCCATGTACAAAGAAATTGAAGTGGCATGTATGGCGCGTCGCCAAAAAATGATCGGATCTGAGAAACGCTCACAGAAAGTCAAAGCAGTTCACAGCTGCTCACAGCACAGAATTTAAAATTGCTGTGATCTGCCTTGCCTCCCACAGAGCCATCCAGGCAGATTTGTCAGCGTTTGGTTTGGTTTAAGAAACATGAACGGAATTCAACCTGATTCACTTGAACGGTGGAGCGTTCAGGTTGAACCTGACAATGCGAAGAGCGTACTTGGTACACGTGGTACTCAATATGCCACGTTTTACAGTACTTAACAGTGTGCTGCTGCAGTCGCCGAGCTCGCTGTGAGAATGCGATCCAGACAGCCCAGTCCGGGCTCAGATGTGGGGGTGAGGTTGTTGCCACCAGCGTCGCAGGTGCGTCCTGTTTGTGCGACCAGCCCTCACAGGGCAGCTGTGAGTACACTGAGACTGGACACTCCCGCGTTCCGGGCCCCGAGGGTAGGGGTGTCTAATCGGTGAATCGCAATCGGTTGAGATTGATTGAATTGGTCCATAATCTAAAATCAATCTCGAACCGGTTCGGAGGCAGATAAATCGGGCCATCCGATTCGATCTAAATTCTGAAATTTCCCAGCTCTTGCGTATCTTGGAACGGTCAGAATAGAGTATTTACAAAATCATGAGCTTTTTTATCCAAGGATCTAATGAGGAAAGTCGCTGGGTCCACAGTGCAGCGGACGATGGCATGTGAAGGGACCTGCACCACATGCAGCAACAACCGATCTCGCGCCGAAGCACGGTGTGTTACTCTCATGTCCTCCGTCTACCTCTACGGGTCGAGTCAGAGCAACCAGATGAGGAGAGCTTCAGAGAGAGACTTCGGGTGTGGGGAAAACGGTCGCTCCATCTGACATGAGACGAAGTAGAATGTGGCTGATGCGTCGGCTTCGCGATGGTTCTTGCGACGCAGCGCTCTCTTAGGAAGGCACCGAGCAGTAAGCATTTTTCCATCATTCAAGGCCGGCATAGGCTGGATGAACACTGTACCAAGGAGTACGTAAGCTTGTTTTACATATCCGAACAGTCACTTCATTGACGACTACCTGCCTCCAGGGCATGGACAATATCTGCTGGAGTGGTCTCGATGGCTCATGAGACTCTGTGGCACTGGGGTCCGCCCTCTTGCTCTGCTGCGCAAGCTTGGCCGATCTGGGGGGTAGTCCGCGAAGTGCTATTGCAACGGCTACTGGAAGGTCACGAAAAGCGCTTTGTGAGATGCGTTGCCTACGAAATGCCACCTAAGTTTCGAACCGATCACCACAACTATGAAGTTCCGGAGGATTTGTCAAGATATTTATTCCGCTAACTACGAATCGGTTTAGAATCGCTAATGGGCCTTAACGAAAACCGGTTTAACCGGTTTGGCTTCACCATCCCATTGGACATCCCTACCCGAGGGGCCCGAGGGACCCGGAACGAGGGAGTGTCCAGTCTCAGTGTACAGCGGCGAACCATAAAGCTAACTGCACGGAAGTGGCGCCAATGAAACTCTTGATTACCATGGCGAGGAAGAATAAATACAACCAATTCGTTTACCGTTTGGTTTGGTTCAGTTCTTGAAATCAACCAGAATCGTCGAACCATCTTTTTTACTCAACATGAACTTACAACCCTGCATCCAGGAGCCCTCAGCCATCAGTTTTATTTCAAAACACAGTCACAGCACGGTCACAGTATGCTGTAACTTGCTGTGGAACTTGCTCGGATCCGATCATTTTTTGGCGACGCGCCATAAGCGGATTTAAATAACTCAGATGTGGCGGTCCCGGAGTGCCTGTGCCATGTGGCGCCGAGTTTATCGCGCCACAAACTCCACAGGGAGACGGATGCTCGTCCTTGTTTAATCCTAGCCACAAAATCGAGGAATTCACAGTATAGGCCTGCGGCCCGATTTGCTCACGTAGCCACATCGATTCTGGAGGTCGGCGTGACGGGAAATTGGTATTGTCCCCCAGTGATCCTCAGATCAAGTGGAGGAAGTCCCCGGGGTCTTCCTGTGGACCGTCCTGGCCTAGTCTCAAACTTAGAATAGGATAGGGCGAGATCTATGTCGCAGGACCGTCCTGGAAACAGTCCCGACGGTGGCGTTCGGATTGTTTTCAGGATCACCCTTGAGATCAAACGAGGATCACTGGAGGACTGTTCCGCAGATGGTCTGCCGGATCAAATGGAAAACCAATCGGCGCCTTGGTCGCTGGGGGGGCTAGAAGTGGCTGGCCAATGAGCGCACGGAGGCCGTCCGCCGGTGGTCCACCTTGAGGGACGTGTGACCTTCCTACATTCCCAATTGTCAGAAAGGGGGATCGGTGCGGAGTGTCTGAGCCGGGAATCTGCCGAGCAGCTCCAGCTCGTGCCGATCAGCAGATCAGAGCCTCCCTCGCCATAGGTACACCGAGGTGAGCCTCCGTTGATGCTTGAGGTGCCACACCGCAGTCCCATCGTGCCGGCGTCCTGTGCCTTGGGCCCTTGACCTCGCTGTGTATCCCCGTCAAACAGGTCCTCGGCTGTGTCCCTCTTGGTGCTCCTACGGGCCTGCGCATGCGGTGTTAATGTGCTGTGTCGGATACTGTGCTACGCACGCACGGGCCCCATTTCCTGGTTACCATGAAGCGTCACAGGCGCGGTCCAAGAGGTTCTGCGTTTTTCAATCCCACAGATGCCAACCTGATTCATTTGCAAGCACATCCCACGAGCTCGGATTCTGCAGAGCATGATGTCGGCCGTGAAGGCGACGCTGGAGGCTCGGCAGACAGACCACAACCTGTCCCAGGCAGAGGGATACCACGAACGTCCGGTGTAGAGGAATACGACGACGCCGCCCTGTCCTCAGAATCTGATTCAGACGCTTACCCATCAGACGACACAGAATTTTCGAGGGCATCTGAGCACCCTGATGAGGGGTTTGCAACACGTCGAGAGTTCTTATGTTTTGGGTACCTCTATGGGCGAGTGCGCGTGACGCTCAGACAGTATTATATGATGCGAGAGGCCGAGAACTCCTTTATCCCGCAGGAGGAGTGGACCTCGCGGTGGCGCTTACGGCAGTTGCGCAAGGACATGCTGAAGTCTGCCATACCACTGCGAAGAAACACGACCACACGTCAGCTTCCTGTTGGCAAAGGAAGAGCCTTGCAAAAGCTGCCTGACGCAGTCTTATCGTACACTCCTTTTTCTGAGCACGTAAAGCGGGACTATGGAGATCTCAAGAGGGCTGCTATTTTCCACAGTAAGGGGGAATCGTGCATGGGCACAGCTGAGCGGCCTGAAGAGTTTTATCAGACTGTAGTGGCCAGGGATCCCGCGAGGTATAGCGTGAAGATTGTCCTGCTCCGAGACCGGTATAGGTACGACATTGGATGTATCGCCCAGGTCTCTTTTGATGCAGTTACGACATTCAAGGGAAGTCTGATGAGCACAGCCATTGCTTGTGACGGCAGCTTCACCACATCCGCATCCACGTATGCTCCCTAGAGCGCACTTAGACTTGGGGACTCCCTCGCACAGTTTTCTGCTTTTCCTGATTTCGTACCGCCCTCGAGCTGGGCGCCATGCTTCACAGAAGAACGCAGGTTTACTTTGCGGTTCACGCGGTCCGGTGGCGCACTAGTTCTTGCCATGAAAGCATCAGACATGATGGAACAAAACTCTTGGTCCGCCTTAGCGTCACTGTGGCCACTGGAGCTCTCGCAGGCGGCAGAGCCCCCTCAGTGTGCTCTCCCGGAAAAAGACCCCTACACGGTGTACGTTTCATTGTACGGTGATGAATTCAACGTATACAAGCGTCGACGGGGAAGCCTGGAGGGCTACTATGGAGCATACACGTCTCTCAGCATCGAGCATCGTGCATTTTCTGTTCGTCCACTGTTTTATTTGCCATCAGGCGCCAACCCTGACGCATTGCTCAAGCGCGTGGTGGAAGACGTACTTCTCACGAGCAAGGAAGGTGTTAACGCTTATGATGCCTTCAAAAAGCAGAACGTGGTAGTTCGTGTGTACCTGTGTCTTGGTCTCTTTGATTTCCCTACGGCGGCAAAGTTTTCCAACTCGGTCCGTGCCCCAGGCATAGAGCACTGCACTAGCCGCGACATTGTCCAATTGAAGACCACTACAGCTCGGAGAGAGCGAGCCATGAGCAGCACCACCTCTCTTGACGTTAAGGACTCTCGTTACTCTCGAACGCAAGAGCGGACTGCGCTTATCATGTCGGCCGTGAAGAGCTCCCCACAGCTGTCTGCGGAATCCGTGAAGGATGCACTGCTTCTTAATGGCATATCCGATAAGTCCGGCAGCCTGATCATGCGTCTTGAAGAGGCACGGGGTCCCGGGAGTCTCGAAATACACGAGCACGTGGTTGTCGCTCCCTCACATCTTCTCTACTACAACATCGGGTCAAACCATGTAATGGAAGCCTACGATGCTTTATCAGTAGAGCAACGGGACTCATTCACCAAGCAGATGCGTCGCTGTGCGAAGTATGTCCCGACGCACACAGTCTTGTCGTCGTTCGAGCCCAAAAATATGGGGGGCACAACCCTCTCAATGTCAGACTATACAGTGCGGCTCACGGAGGGCCCGACTGTGCTGCAGTACTTGGTCCATCCCACAGAAACATCACCACACGCAGTTGCCGCTCTCAGTGCTCTTCATGCCCTCCGACGGTTCTCTACCGCACTTTTATACCTCCCAACAGCTGCCTCGGATGGTAAGGAGGCCGTGCGAACGAGGCCCACTGTCGCTGAGCTCCAAGTCTTGGGCAAGAGTCTGGTGATTGAACTGCGTCGGCTGCTGCCATTCAACGGGTCGTGGGAGCGACCATCTGTGCACCGTTCACTAGAGCTCTTGTATCGCACTCTCCCGCTGATGCAGCTCGGGCCGGCCATATGTGAGCGCATTTTTGAGAGGTTTCACCAGCTGGAAAAGCGTGAGGTGAGCCAGAGCATCCGCTGGAACCCCGCTGAGTATGCCATACAGAGGTGGAGAGACACAGAACAGTACTCCCGAGTGCTATATTTGCCAGGCGAATATGGAATACCCGCTTCATGGCTCATTGGTAAACGAGGCAAGCAGTTGAAGGCCGTGTCTTTCTATAGCCTGGGTCCGAGCAGAGGTTCTTTGGCCACAGTCAATGATGCTTGGCGTGCCATGCACGCTGTGCGCACGCTCCTGGGGTCCAAAGAAGATGTTTGGAAGCGCCGTGCGCCCAACGCGGCCCTCACTCTTTGGCGGAGGGCCGCGAGGAAAGAGCGACCGATTATTTTCGAAAAAGGGTCCACAGTGTCCATTGTTGACGTTGTACCTGAAGAGCCCGGCTCTGGAACGAGCGACATGAACCACAAGCGCATTGGTCGCGTCCACTCCATTGCAACCGTCAACGGCGAGCTTCACGTTGCCTACGAGCCATGGAGTGTACGGCAAAGCTCCTTCTCCGTTCTGGGCGAGCCGGCTGTTGTAGCTGCTGACGTAGCAGCTGATTTTACCATTGTCACTGCCGACCGCGTCGGACAATTGGCATTTGTGCTTCCTTGTGGGCAGCGTAGTGTCATGTTTACCAAACGCTCGGGCTCGCACTTTAAGAGCGGGTGACTGACAGTGACTTGTGTATTGTATACCTCTCTGACGTGTACGTCGGAGTCGGCTCATGGTTTGAACACTGTACTGCACCAAGAACAACGAGCAAGGGACATACGATGGGTTCAAGAGCAAACGATAAGAATTTGATGAACATTCAAACAGCCTATGTGTGACGGCCAGCAACCGCCTGTGAGACCTGGAGGTTACCAGCGATGGCATTCAGCGTCTTGGGACAGCCCGCTGAAGTCACAATCGACACTGAAGCTGGATTTTCTTCGATACCAGCTGACCATGTGATACAACTTGCCTTCGTTCTGCCCTGCGGGCAGCACAACGTGATGTTCACCAAGAGATCTGGCTTCCACTTCAAGAGTGGATGACTGGGGGCGTTTTTGCCAATGCGGCTGCGGTAGGATGCGGCTGAGTGAAGTTGTGCTCTCTGGATGTCTCACCTCACCGAGCAAAACGAGCAATATTGTGAAGGCAGTATCTCACGAAAACGTAGATGAAAAAAGCACACAAATCTCCACGCCCCATCCCCCACCGGGAACGTCGGAAGTAAGAGCTCATGACCCGGAGACTATCAAACAAGAGAAAATCAGTGGTAACCAGAAAAGTGTCTTCCTCAAGAGGCACCCTTCCGCCCCCCCCCCCCGAGCACCTTCAGCTTGTCCACCAAAAGGTACACGCTGCTGTTGGACAGCCGCTGAAACAGCACAGGAGCATGACATCCGGCCAGGTCCTTAGAAGTCGGAAGGCCCTGGCGGAGCCGATCGTGCTCTTCATCGAACATGACAGGTGCACACTGCCAGCAGCACAGTGGCGCGTTAGGAACCGCATCATCACCGAGCTGCTCAATGCACGCCGGGAAGACAACCGCAGAAATCCATGTGACCACACCACAGTGAGGGCATGAAGCGCCGTCAACAGAGTAGTCTTTAGCAGTTCCCTCCATCTCGTTTAGGAGCTCTAAGGGCTCACCCTTCGGCTGGATCGCATTTTCGACGATAAACTGTTGAACAGGTCGTTATGTGCTTCCAAGGGCCACAGCAGTGGGATTTTTGTCTCCCCAGCCTGGCTGAGAGTCCACTACCATGAAGGCAACGACACTGTTGAGGTACTCTTCTAAATACGGCATCATCACGGCGACATCGCGTCGGAACTCTTCAGGCTCCCACGCTTCATAGTTCTCTGCATCGCCGCACCACTACTCCCCATCGGCTAGCTTCTGAGCGGCAAGCACCAGCAACTTTTCGAAAGGGATGTGGATTGTGAGCTTCGTACGCCAGTGAGTGGAATGTTCTATCGCATAGGAGAGCCAACCCGTGCATGCCAGGTTCACCGCAGAGGCTATGTTCGGTCCCCCGTTGAAACCACTGTGCAGCACTCTGTACCCCGTTACAACAAAGTCTCCAGTCTCCATCGTGTGGAACCCCACGCGAACGCCATGCGCGAGAAACAGAGTCGCAGGAAAAAGGCACGCTTTCACGGCGAGTACCTCCGATACATCCCCTCCAGCCGCTGCCAGTACAGCGGGGTCCATGTGTTCTCGCATGACGCGCTCGGCTCGTGGACGTTCGGGGGCAGGAATAAAAAACCAAAACTTATTTGAGTCCTTCTGCAAGTACGATGAGGACTGCAGCAGACTGTCCTCCACGTGCCAGCTGAAGTGAGACTCTCTGGTCCCAGCGTAAAGCAGGTTGGTGTTTATTCCTTCGTACGTAGACGCGGCACCGAGCATGGTGTGGTGGTTTAGAGTGCGTGGATTCTCAAATCGCTCACGAGGAGGAACAGGAGCCGCTATGGCTGTACAGGAAGGGTCGCCAAGGCTCCTGCTGCACCCATCCTCGTTTCGAGGTGACATATCTGACAGATAATACACATCGATTGGTCTTGGCTCCCCGCCCATCACCATCTTCTCGTTCCGAGCAGCGGTCACCTGTCGCACCCATGTGACGCTCGGATCATTCACACTGCTGAGGAAGCGCTTCACACCAAAGTCTTTGTACTCAGCTCGAAGGGAAGCTGCGCTCTCGCTGACCTTTTTGTTGAGTTCCGTAGCAGACAACTGTTTTTCTCGTTCTGACGGCAGCTGAGCCCGTAACTCTTTGCGCTTCACACTAGGGTCGGCCGCAGGCCCGCCAAAGATTGCGTCACTCACGATGGTCGGGTATTGTGGGAAGGTCTGAACGCGCACCCTGAGCTTATTCGCGGTAAGTCGCTTGGGCATGCGACTGGACGGAGGACGCCTCTCGGGGGCTACTACTCGGAATACGTGAGCACCAAATGTCCGAATCGACGCAATCTTTGATCGAATCAGACAGTGCATTCCGAATTCAGGAACCGATGTCAATTCGGTAACAGGTGCTGCGTGGAACTCCATGACATGTCGTGACGAGCACCCAACCGCCTGGGCAGACGCCTCCCCTTCGTCGTGATGTGCTGCTGCCGGGCCACGCCCCTCATCGGCATGTGAGAGCCGGTTGAAGGGGCATGTACTTCTCTGGCAGCATCAACATCGTGCTTGTTAGCCCCTTCTCGGCGCTCGGCTGTGGTTTCACGGCGGCGGCTGACCTCCGGGGTACCTTTGACGTGGTCTGCGCAGTGTTTTTGCGTCGTAGCGTTGTAAGACACAGGCCCGAGTTGCATTGCCTCATCGTTACAAGGTACGTACGACGACCCGGAGCGTCCAGGTTCTCCTCTGAAGCATGTAGAGGAGAGAGCCTCTGAAATCAATCTGAGGTCCTCTGCGTCCAAGCTGGATAACGGATCGTCATGGCGCGAGGCAGAGACTCCACTAAACAGAGACAAATCACCCCCAAGCTGACCACCTCCCACATCACAACCGCTACCGCCATCATCGTCCCGATCATCGCCAGCTGCAACGTCGGTGGCCACCTGTCGCACGTCGCCAGCAGCCCCTTCACGATGGCGTCGATCGCGTGCGAGAGCGACAACGTGTCGATCGCCGTGCGCGGCGGCGTCGACACGGGAGTCGACGAGGCCGCCGCCTACGCCATCACGGGCGGCGGCGTCTTGTCCTCGATGCACTTGAACGCCATCAACAACAACTCCACCATCAAGGCGTAGGTCGTTCGTGCGTGCTGCGAGGTGTCCATCGCCGTCGACGACGGCGTCAGCACGAGCTCCGACATCGCGGCCGCCTGCTCCATCACGGGTGTCGGCATCGTGACCTCGCTTTACATGATGGCCATCAACGACAACTGCACCAGCACGGCGTCGGTCCTGCGCGCGTGCGCCAACTCGTCCATCGCCGTCCACGGCCGCGACCTCTCGTTTGCCGTCGACGGCGCTGCTGGCAGCATCAACACGGGTGCCTGCAGGCGCATGTGACTCATCAACAACGGCTCCACGATCACGGCGTCGGCCGTGCGCGCGTGTGGCAACTTGTCGATCGTCGTCGACGTCGCCGCCGCCGGCGTCACGACAGGCGAAGACTGCGCCGCCGCCTCGCCCGTCACCGTCATTACTGTCGGGCCTTTGCTGCACTTGTGAAGAATCGACAACATCGCCACGATCACGGCGTTGGCCTTGCGCGCGTGCGGCCACTTCGGCATCGTCAGGCATGGCGGCGTCAACACGGGCACCGCGAGCGCGGCCGTCTGCTCCGTCACGGGCGTCGCCGTCACGACCTGCATGCACATGCAACTCATCATTACAAAGACCACGATCACGGCGTCGGCCCTGGGCGCTGGCGGAAAATTGGACGTTGCTGTGCACGGCGGCGTCGACACGGGCGCCGCCAACGCGGCCGTGTCCTTTTTCACGGGCGTCGCCGTCACGACCTTCATGCATATGTAACGCATCATCAACAGTTCCACGATCACGACGTCGGCCGTGGTCGCGTGCGGGGTCTTGGTCATCGCCATGCACAGCGGCGTCGACACGGGCGCCGACAGCTCGGCCGTCTCCTCCATAACGGGCGTCGCCGACACGACCTGCATGCACATGTACCTCATCATCAACAGTTCCACGATCACGGCGTCGGCCCTGGGCGCTGGCGGCAACTTGGACGTTGCTGTGCACGGCGGCGTCGAAGCGGGCGCCGCCAACGCAGCCGTCTCCTCCGTCACGGGTGTTGCCGTCACGACCTGCATGTACATGTACCTCATCATCAACAGGTCCACGATCACCGCGTCGGCCCTGGGCGCTGGCGGCAACTTGGACGTTGCCGTGCACGGTGGCGTCGACGCGGGCGCCGCCAATGAGGCCGCGTCCTTTGTTACGGGTGTTGCCGTCACGACCTGCATGCACATGTAACTCATCATCAACAGTTCCACGATCACGGCGTCGGCCCTGGGCGCTGGCGGCATGTTGGACGTTGCTGTGCACGGCGGCGTCGACACGGGCGCCGCCAACGCGGCCGTGTCCTTCGTGACGGGTGTTGCCGTCACGACCTGCATGCACATGTGACTCATCATCAACAGTTCCACGATCACGACGTCGGCCGTGGTCGCGTGCGGGGTCTTGGTCATCGCCATGCACAGCGGCGTCGACATGGGCGCCGACAGCTCTGCCGTCTCCTCCGTCACGGGTGTTGCCGTCACGACCTGCATGCACATGTGACTCATCCTCAACAGTTCCACGATCACGGCGTCGGCCCTGGGCGCTGGCTGCAACTTGGACGTTGCCGTGCACGGCGGCGTCGACACGGGCGCCGCCAACGCGGCAGTCTCCTTCGTTACGGGTATTGCCATCACGACCTGCATGCACATGTAACTCATGATCCACAGTTCCACGATCACGACGTCGGCCGTGGTCGCGTGCGAGGTCTTGGTCATCGCCATGCACAGCGGCGTCGACACGGGCGCCGACAGCTCGGCCGTCTCCCCCATAACGGGCGTCGCCGTCACGACCTTCAAGCACATGTACCTCATCACCAATAGTTCCACGATCACGACGTTGGCCGTGGTCACGTGCGGGGTCTTGGTCATCGCCACGCACAGCGGCGTCGACACGGGCGCCGGCAGCTCGGCCGCTTCCTCCGTAACAGGCGTCGCCGTCACGACCTGCATGCACATGTAACTCATCATCCACAGATCCACGATCACGACGTCGGCCGTGCCCGCGTCCGGAAATTTGTCGAGCGTGGCGCTCAACCTCACCTTTGTCGTCATGGGAACGGTCTTCGGCTCTGTCTGCGTCTTCGCTCCCTCGAGCGCCACGATCGCCCGCGCGACCGGGAATGGAGCCGCCACTGTCGCCGCCAGCGCTGCCGCCGCCGCCATCGTCGCCGCCATCGCGCGCGCTACCACCTGCGCCAGCTTCTTCGTCGTCTGTTACGTCCTTCATGCAGTCCCCGCCATCAGAGGCCACGTCTTCAGACATGTCGCCCCCGTTTAAAAGCTCGTCGGCTGGTTCCTGCTCATGCCAGACCTGGCCACCGGGGCGATGCGCCTCAACAGTGCGGCCAATTAGGCCACGCAGGCGCCGTGGAGAATGGGCCTTGCGCCATTGCGGGCCATCGTCAGCGCGCATAAGGCACGCTGCTGCTGCGGGCTCTGCAGAGTGGAGAAGAGAAAAGTACGCCAGCAGGTTGTCGGCCGTGTCCGCCATCTCTCCGGCCGGGGTCCCCACTCGGCGCACCGGAAATCGAGTCCTCAAGCATCCATTCACACGCATTCGCATCCCAATGCAGTCCTTGCTGCGCAGGCGGGTCTGGCAAATGGCTGCGGTCAAGGAGCGGAAGAGGCCGTTCACCACCTCAAAGTCAACCTCCGCGCCTGCATTCCCCGCGTATGTGTCGATGAGCACCACGACGGCCCCGTAAACGGGCTCGGCTTCGCCGTCGAGCACGGCCCGAACAACCGACGGCACAACCTTTTCGAGGCCTTTAATAACCACCCCCTACCAACCTCGTCTACTGTAAATCGGCATGACGACCGTACCGCCGCTGAACACGAGGCGGTCGAGCAAGACGCTGGCAGCCCTGTTCACGATCAAGACGTCTTCAGTCGAGGCGTCCTTAACGTCCTCGCCGTCCAGTGCAGAAAGCACGCGCAGGCCACCGGTAACACCGCTGCTTCTATCCCAGTAGAGGAACCACAACAGGACGCCGTCCATCATGTGCTTGGACATTTCCATTCCCTGTTCCAAGGACGCCACGTCCGTTGCCGACAGTTGTACGTGCCGCTCGGCGCGGACCGGGGAATGGTGGTGGCACTGGGAGACTCGATGTGAAGGTCACCGGAAGAACGGGTACAGAGCGTGTCCTCGAGGGTGCGCCTGCGCTAGAGGCGCGTGGCAGCACTTGAGGCCCATGCTGCGGCGAGGGTGCAAAGGTCGTGACAGTGGCCGACGACGGGGGGTCGCCATCGCGACTGGCCGTTCGACGAAAGCGCTTGGGAGGATGTGGGTCTTGGCGTAAAAGTGGCCGTCTAAGTGCGCTCGGGTCGGCCACAGCCTTGGCACGCGGCGCGATTGGCGTGTTGGAGGGACGTGGGGCCGGCACAGGAGCAGGAGGCGTCGCTACAGGGTGGGCCGAGGGCGGGGCACGGTGGGCCACGGCAGAGCATTGGCCCTTGCATCCGTGGGACGCCAAGGCGTGCTGGACGAGGAAGCCTGCTGCCGCAGTATCGCCAGAACTCGGCGCGCCGTCGCAGTCCTCGTGTAAGATCCTTACAGCTGAAGCCAATAGCGAATCAATCGCCTTGACGTCGCCACAGCCGCCACGGCACTGGCTCAAAACTTGCAGCCGGTTGGGGCTGGGCAAATACCCCGGCCCGGCGAGTTCCAGGGCCGACAAAAGCATCCGCAACTGCGTAGCTGTCAGCCCGCTTACACGACCAGCAAATACACGCCGCGCATCGTTGATGACCGCGATCATGTCGGGCGCAGACTGGGCCCCGTCGACCACATGCACCGCCCCACGTGCCATAGCATTTGTGCGCTGGGCCACCCGCCTGCCATGGAAATACGCTGTAGTCTGTTGCGTCGCCACCAGCCGACCCCGTACACTCATCCCGCGCGCGGGCTGGAGACCCCTGCCAGATATGGAGGCACTGTCTGCCACCGTGCCGAGCGGCGATCCGCTGCCATTGCCATGGTCTGGAAAGAGGGAGGGCTCAACACGGCGAATTGGCCGGCCCTCGCCACGGCCGCGTCCTGTCCCGCTGCCACGGCCACGACGACGGCCAAGGCCGCCACCGCGTCTGTTTTCGAGGGTGCTTCCGTGAGGAATCGTGGGGGCCTAGTGGGCGTTACTCTCGGCTCCTCGAGCCAGCGCCACCGCCCCTCGTTCAGAAGCATCCACGGAATCGACGGCCCGCGCGGCTTCTTCAGCCACGCGGGCCGCTTCCGCAGTCATAGCCTCCTCCCGCCGACGGGCGCGTGCCACCTGAAGACGTTGGTTGCAAGATAACTCGCCCGGCAGCGGCCCGAGGAACTCTGATGCATCTCCCCCTTCCATAGCCTGCACCCACCGACGAGGTGACGAGCCAAGAAGCGCAGCAGAACCAGAGTGGCTGTCAATAAAAAATTCGGTGGTTGGTAGAGGGTAATAGGCAGAGCCCCCTACGCCACCACAGCACAATCAGCTCTTTCGGGCGATCGGCGGCGGACTTCCTCGTACCCACCTTCGGGGTGACGGGAGAACTTCCACAGTGAGGACCGCCCACCCGGTGGGGCGGCCAACTCAAAAAAACCAGCAGTTGGCCCCAGCAAAGTGACACAGCCCGCGGAAATAATAGCGCGCAACGGCCCTCCTGGGCGGTGTGCACGAGTTCGGCGCGCACCCACCGGCGGGGTGACGAGCTCGAAAGAGCACGTCAAGCCGGCCCACCTAGTGTGCCGGCGACTAGCAACAGCCAGCGGCTGGCCCACGAAAAAGGGACACAGCCCGCGGAAATAATAGCGCGCAACGGCCCTCCTGGGCGGTGTGCACGTGTTCGGCACGCACCCACCGGCGGGGTGACGAGCTGCAAACAATATGTCAAGGCGGCCCACCTGGTGTGCCGGCGACTCGCAACAAGCAGCGGTCAGCCCCAGCAAAAGGAACACAGCCCGCGGTTCAGGAAACCCGCAGCCGCCCGCGCGGGCAGTATGGACGCGTTCAGCACGCACCCACCGGCGGGGTGACGAGCTCGAATGAAACGTCAAGCACCCTGTGTGCCGGCGACTCGTAAATGCCAGCGGTCGGCCCGAGAAAAAGGGACACACCCCGCTGCACAAGCCAGCCCCGCTCGCCCGAATGGGCAATTGGTGACACCCTCACACAAGCACCCGCCGGCGGGGTGACGAGTGATAATGCACAATGAAGACCGCCCACCCGGCGTGGCGGCCACTCCAAAACACCAGCGGGTGGCCCCAACAAGAGGGGCACAGCCCGCGGCTTCACGGACTCAACCGATCGCCCGTCGGGGCGGTCGGTCGCGGTCTGGCCCGCACCCTCCGGCGGGGTGGCGGGCCTCTATCCTCAAGCGTGCCCCCGAAAAAAAAGCAAAGGGGGGAAAGGGGGGCGCGGGGGGCGCAACAAGCAACGGGGATGGAGAAGGGGGAAAGAATAACAAGCGAGGAGGGGATGGACAAATGAATCGTGGAGGAGAAGGAGTGGTGGTGCAGACATGGTGGCGGCACGAGCGCGACGGCGCTCGTCGGTGGCGGCGACTGGGCGTGGCGGTCCCTGGATGCAGTGTGTGCGGCGACTGTGCTCGCCAGAGGGTACTGTGAGTGCTGCGACCGGGCGTGGCAGTCCGTGGGGAGCGTGCCACAACCAGGCGTGGACGGGGCAGCCGCGTGTGTGGCTGGGACGCCGTGCTCGCCCCGTCTCACACCGGATACGTGCGGTACCCCAATCTGGGCGCGGCATGGAGGGCGCGGCGTCCGATCTGAGATCACCCGTCGGCGGCGGCTCGGTGAATTGGAAGCTGTGCAATCTCCAACAGTACTGTAAGTCAATGCACACACAATTCCACGCGTGAAATCAAATACTCTCCATCGTCAACCACAGAAGTGTACGGCCTTAACGCATGCAGCAAGTACGGGATCCTCGGCCTCGTCCGACCGGCCCGCTCGACTAGAGCATATGGCTCCTTGCACCAACGTGTGCTTGTAATCTTCGTGATAAATACTACACGCAAAGGGAAATACGTACATTTCTGGTCACGGCGAACCGCATCTCCCGCCGCAGATCAGCAGCCTGCGTCACCCTCGCGTTGTATCCGGCTTCTACAGGACGCCTGTCCCTGCTCAGGTGATAACCAGCGGTTCAGCTCCGCCCAGCGCCATCTGCATCCAACCGGTTGGCTGGGTGCGCCATGTGCGTCCGTCCTCTCTTTGACAGATCTCAAACGTGGTGTCGTGGCGCTCTCTTACCTGCTCCACAGAGTACTGCTCGTTGACTAGGGCCCTGTTACGGTTGCACAGAGACCTACTTTCACTGAGACTGTGTTGCGCTTGGGAAAAGACACACGTTGACTGATGTACTATCGCGGTTGCGGAGCCCACACCTGGACTGAGACGCCGGGAAACTTTTGCGAGGACAAAAGTTGAATGAGACGGCGTCTTACGCGTCGAGGTGATGCCGAGTAGCGGGGCTGATGAAGCTCCTGATGCTCCGCCTCCATCCCCAGTTGTCAGTGGTGCCCTATTCACTAGTGTCTGGACTGCACATGGAGTACGTTGAACACTTGACTCGATAGCTGTTGGCCCATGGTATGAGAGAGAGGTGCTCCGTGATCTTTTACTATCTTACCAAGAATCGCACGGTGTCTAACCCGTACACACCGTCGTCGTCTCGTGCCTTGCTGTCGACGTGTGGCATATTTTGATGAACCAGGATGATCTGAGTGTTCTTTTTTCGCGATACGCACAGGCCATGTTAAGGAAGATTTCCAATGGAACTGTGAGCCCCGGAACGAATGGAAGCACCGCCGACTCGCCCGAACACAATTGCCTCTCATGGCTGGCCCCCCCTGGACAACTGGAAGGCCCCAATAGAGACTGTACTCGCCCTCTCCGAGCAGTTATGACCAAAGCGGTTGAGAAGTATGCGAACCAGATTGACTACACCGCCAGTGGCTGGTCAGGAAATCCACGTGCTGTGAAAGTGGCTCTGAAGAAGGGTCTTCGTACTCGCTGCAACAGGCGAAGCACATCTGCTCGGCTGCTCGCGTATCGCACTCTGGGAGTTTACATGGACGATGACGTACAAGAGGCGTCCATGGAACGCGTCGTGCTTGCTGCTGACGTTTCGGGTGCCTCTGCTGCCGGCGCGCAAGCTGAGAGTCCAGGCGTTGGTTACCGACTGAGACTGAAGGACGGCCACAACGAGTTGGTCCGCGCGCTTGACATGAACGGAGCAGCGGCGGCCATCATTTCTGAGCTGCTGTTTCTGGACGCCAGCGAAGTGTGGACCTCTGTGCGAGCAGCCGGAGCCGCCTGTCTGAAAAGCTACGTTGACAAGGCAGAGTACCCCAAGTTTTTGCGACCAGAGAGCCACGTGGCTCGCAAGGGCGTTGTGCGGTGCATGCGGGATGAGTTGAAGGACCTTAAAGCTGGAGATGTTGATCTCTGAGACGAGGAATCTGACTAACTCACTCCTATCGGTCTGCTTGAAGCGAATCCCACAAGATCCACCACGCTGACACGGACGACTGCTCCATGCCGACGAAGGCGAACACGATCTGTGACCTGTTGTGGATGACATTTTCTTGGCCTCAGTGGTATCCAGAGTCGTCTGTTTCTTCCATTTTCTTGACCACTATTTATTTTTTTGCACGCATGTCCCTTTTCTCCTCGTTTCTGTCGTTTTTCCATCGTTTTTTCCGGCATAATCCGTCCTGTTTTTTCTGGCATAATCTTTCATGCTTTTTCTGACGAATGGTCGTAGAGAAGACATGAGCCTCATGGTCATGGCACATCTGATGAGCCAAAAAGACAATTGTCGACAGGATCGTTCCGAGAGCTGTCCTCCCGTTTTTCCAGGCGGGAGATCTCCAGATAAAGCAGGAAGCAGTCTGATGTATAAATATAACAACTGTCGACAGGACCGTTCCGAAGGCTGAACTGCTGACATGTCACGCGGCAGATCTCCAGATAAAGTAGGAAGCGATCGGATGTATAAAACTAATAGCTGTCGATAGGACCGTTCCGAAGGCTGTCCTGCTGACATGCCAAGCGGCAGATCTCCAGATAAAGTCGGAAACGATCGGATGTATTAAAATAATAGCTGTCGACAGGACCGTTTCAAGTGCTGTCCTCCCGCTATTCCAGGCGGCAGATCTCCAGATAAGCGGGAAGCGATCGGTTGTATAAAAATAATAACTGTCGACAGGATCGTTCCGAAGCATGTCCTGCTGCTTTGTCTGCAGGACTTACTCACAGCTATCCCTGTGCTTTGTCTGTCATGTCAAGCACGGACGTAGTTCTGAGCTTATCCTGGGTATGCGTTTTTCGCGTGACGACACTGCTATCTGTCGTCGAGTATGTTGCCTGCCTCTGAAAACAGTCTGGAACCCGTCCGCGTACTCAATTCGCGGGTACAGGATGCAGAACGGAATTGGTTCGAACTCTAGACCAGTCGGTCCAACGCGCGCACGGATTTGTTTGTGGTTTGGTCCAGTGACCATGCCACGAGATACGCCGCGGAACAGTCCTGGAAACAATCTGGAAAACAGTTCCTGGTCTGATCTCAGGACCATCCGCCATCCAAGACAAGTCTGATTGTCGGATGGGACCAGGTAAGTTCCAAATACGATCTGCAGGACCACTCGAGCGGATTGGGAAGATAATCTTTGCGACTTTTTGACACATTTTCAGGAACTTTCCGCATGATGGTCCGCAGAGTTGGATGCGGTCGAATCGAGAAAACTCCTCCTTATTTATAATGAAAGAAGAGATCTCACTTTATCTCGGGAATATCATACCCCCACACAGTGTCGGCGCCACAAACTCAAGCGTGTCTCGGACCGGGGGTCAAGGCCGGAACTGCGGACTACACAGCGTTTTGTCCCCGATTCCTGAAAACTGAGAACTGCCAGATTCGAACACGCCCACCGCCGGTTCGCAGAACTGTCACACATTGATCATGGGATCAAATTATGCCCACTTTTTGTTGATCTTGGAGACAGAGCCCGCAGTGGAATTCAGAAGAGCTCCAGTTCTGTGTGCACCGATATTCAGTGGGAATCATCTTCACACCAGCACTTACAGATTCGGCAATTGTCCGACGAAGTTGCTGCCAAATGCTCATGAAGGATCATTCCGATTCGCTGGTTCTGATCCTTC
>Ga0209093_1000641_pt1 | contig 19295 bp, 20 predicted proteins | sample SidtaG_4_FD_187450 | JGI IMG/M metagenome (GOLD analysis project Ga0209093, IMG submission 187450) | Marine algal microbial communities from Sidmouth, United Kingdom - Sidmouth_Male1 metaG (SPAdes) (version 2) | ecosystem: Host-associated > Algae > Red algae > Unclassified | place: Sidmouth... | reverse complement strand
GGGGGGGGGGGGGGGGGGGGGGGGGGGGGGGGGGGGGGAGCGCTACATTGCCGACCGGGGCGGCACGCGCGCCTATGGTGGGGACTGGTGAGAGGTGGAGGCCGAGGGAGCGTGGCACCATGTACATATGGGCTGGTTGTGGGTGCCGCAGAGCAGCTTTTGGGTCCCAAAACCCAAAACGGGTGGATGCTTGCAAGGTGCCGCCGCAGGGGCGGCAGCGCCGTTTGTCAAGGCACCGCGAGGAGGTACTGGCATGCACGGAGGGGGGGCACGGTGGCGGCGAGATCAACGCAAGCGACAGACCCATTGAGCCGGGCGTCTTGGTGTTTGGCAAACAAGAGAGAATCTATGGCGGCACCGCCCGGCTCCACTGCATCGCAGCGCGGGCTGCGGCGCCTTTCACTCGACGCAGCACCCTTTTCTTCTTTCCCGAGAGGAGGCCGAAGCGTTGGTGGTCAAGCAAGGAGGTTGCGGCCCTCCCATTGATAGGCACCATGCCCGTCACGTTGCCTCGAGGCTCGCACTGGTCACCGTCCAGGGTAGGTCCGGCCAGCTCCACTGCCCGTCGCACCCGTATCCCTTACAATGACGGACAGCCAGCACAGGTCAGCGTCAAACCAAAGGCGCCTCAGCAGTGCAGCGCACTTGCATTAGGTGGTACTCGCGCTTGGCACGCGGGTATCTCTCAACGACGATAAAGCGGCGAATGAGGAGGCGCGACGGAGACAGCACGGTCACGATGAGCATTCGACATTGTTGTCTTTACCCACCAGCAACCCCACCCCAACGTTGCATAAACGACACCTCCCCTACTCGTCTTCGCCATCGCCATCGTCCCCATCTTCGCCCTCCCCGTCAGCATCCGCAGCCTCCTCCTCGTCCTCACTGTCCTCGCTCTCAAAGCCGTCTGGCACCAAGTACAGGCGCACGACCGGCTTGTTCGGGTCCTTCATGAGCAGCCCCTTGGTGCCCGGCGCCACGTGCTTGAAGCACAACTCGACAAACTGCTTAAAGATGCCCCACATGTTGCCCTCTGACAGCCCAATCTGGCTCGCAAACTCCCGCGGCTTGTACACCTGCGTGCCGAGGATAACGTGGGCGGTGGCGTCACGCGGGTGGGCGCGCGCGACAAAGCCCAGCTTCATCTGGTCCGCACCCGCCAGCAGCGCGCCGGCCGTCCAGCGGGCAAGCTTGACCGAGTTGTTCTTGAGCTCCGTCGCGAGCACCGCCCCGCGCTGGTTGTCGAGCTTGGACCTCCAGTCGGCGGTCGGGCCCGACCGGGCGGTCGGCTCCTCGGGCGCCTCGTTGAGGGCCTTGATGACGAGGGTGAGGGGCTCGCCTTCGGCACGCTCCGAGTGGGCGCTGGCCCGCCCGCCCGCCGGCGGCGGCTGCGCCGCGCCGTCGACATCGCACCGCGCGACGAGCGTGATGCCGTCGGCAAGGGTCCACTTGCGGTAGCGGTAGGCGACCGACGCCGCCTCCTCCGTCACGTCGTCGCCCATAAACGGGTTGTCCTCGGGGTAGGTGTGGCGCTTGCCGCGGGTGAGTACCGTCTGAGAGAAATGTTGGTTGACGAGCGTCGACTCGAGTGCAAGCGCCTGCGCCGAGTTGATTACCTCCTCCCCCGGGAGCAGCGACTTTTCGTCCCGTGGCGGATCGTGCGCCGTCTCGTTGACGGTCAGGACGTCCATCAACGACCCGTCGCGCTTGTCAAAGAACAGCTGGTCCCCAACGCGCTGGACAACCACGTCCCACGACGCCACCCCACGGGGCGCCATCATGAGCAGGGACAGGATGGGGCCCGTCGCAAAGACAGTCCCATTCGTGGTGCCAGCCAGACGCCGGATGATCGGGTCGTCGGTGGTGGTGGTGTAGTGGAAAGGCCGGTGCTCAAAGCGCGCGAGCGGCTTGTCCGCCTTGGTGGTAATGCGGTCATAGGTGCGGTCGTAAAACTCGAGCGAACCAGCCGTCAGCAACGTTTCGGGAGCGCCAACGCCGTCGTGCGAGAGCTTGGAAAGCGCTGAGAAGGGCAGCTCCTCCACCACCTTCCAAGAGGGATCCACCTCCACCGACGCCTCACGGGTGGCGTTGCGGCGGTCATCCCACCGGCCATAGCCGCCACGGCCACCACGGCCGCCACGAGCACCACCGCGGCCGCCGCCGCGATTGAAGTCACGACGGCCGGCGTCGCGGTCGCCAGGGCGACCATCGACCCCACGGCCACGGGCTGCGGACAAGACAGCGGCAGTGATCGCAAACGCAGGGAAGCACAGAGAACAAGAACCATGGAAGAAGGCAGGTGTGTGAGCAAGAGCCAGTCCCATCGAAAATGCAACCAGACTGCATCAGGGCACCTAGCTAGACCAACACAGCCCTCACACCAACTCTGGCGTCCCACACTCACACCCACCGCTCCCACCAAGATATCCCCACGGCACCTGCAAGATTCTCGGCTCCACTCGCATACAAGAGCCCTCTGCCCGCACGTACGTCCACCCCGGAAGGCCCCGCGACCCCGCCCAAAGCCGGTCGGTTTGATCGTCCGCGTATCCACAGTCGTGAACGCCCCTTGCTCATCGTCCGCCCCGTCAATCCCCGGCGGCGGCGCGCCGTAACGAGCGGCCGCCGACCAGTCGGCGGCGCGACCGAGGCGATCCGACTTCGAGAAGGGCGCGTACGGCATATCCCGGAACTTGGCGGGTGGCAGGTCGGCGGGGGGGCCCCAGCCATCAGCATGATCATGAATCGTCAGCTTTCCAAAGTGCGCCATGTTGGCGACAGCAGGTTTTCCCCGGGCTGCCGTCCCCTGCCGCAAGGGGTCTGACGACGAGGAACGTCGGTGACGAAGCAGGTGCGACGGCGATGCGGATGCTCGGCGAGCAAATGGAGTGCGTCGTCGACGGTGCCGACCTGAGACGGAACAATTCCAGTGGCCTGTACTTTCTCTTATAGAGAATTGATTGGTAGATTTAGTGTCAAATGCTGTATATTTTCGTACTGACAAAAAACAGACGGGAGAATTTACTTGGCCGTACTACGAGTACAAAGAACGAAATCCGTGCAGGACAAACACAAACACACCCCGACGCGGAGCACCAACGAACACAACCGAGCGGCACCCACCTAGCCTTGCAAGAACTTCTTCAGCAGCGCCGTCGTCGACGAGTTGAAGCCGCTGACGTCTCCGCCCTTGGAACGTACGCCAGCAATCGTCGTCCGCACCTGCTTGGCGAGCACCTTGCCGAGCTCCACGCCCCACTGGTCAAACGAGTTGATCCCCCACACAAAGCCCTCCACGGCCGTGCGGTGCTCAAACAGCGCCAGCAGCTGGCCCAGGGAGAAGGCGTCGAGGCGGTCCATCAGGATGCTGCTGCTCGGCCGGTCGCCGGTAAACGTCTTGTGGGGGATGAGCTCGGCAGGCACGCCCTCGTCGGCCAGCTGTTCAGCGGTCTTGCCCAGCGCCAGCGCGTCGGGCTGCGCAAAAAAGTTGCACATGAGCTCCTCGTGGTTGCTAACCGGCTCGCCCGCGAGGTGGATGGGCGTCTGCGGCGCAATGACGCCGACAAAGTCGGCCGGTACCACCCGCCCCTGGTGCATCAGCTGGTAAAAGGAGTGCTGGCCGTTGGTGCCCGGCTCCCCAAAGTTGACCGGCCCGCCCTCGTGTCCCAGAGGGCTCCCGTCCAGCTTGACGCCCTTGCCGTTGCTCTCCATGTCCACCTGCTGGATGTGTGGCGCCAGCTTAAGCAGCGCCTGTTGGTAGGGCAGCAGCGCACGGGTGGCGTGGCCGAGGAACGTGTTGTTCCACACGCCGAGAAGGCCCATGAGAATGGGTAGGTTCTGCTCCGGTGGCGCCGTCGCAAAATGGGTGTCCATGTCCCGCGCGCCGGCCAGGAAGCGCTCGACAACATCAAAGCCGTACTGCAGCGCCAGCGGCACCACGCCGACCGCCGAGCACACCGAGTAGCGGCCGCCAACCCAGTCCCAAAACCCAAACATGTTCTCAGGGTCCATGCCAAAGCCCTTGACACCGTCGGCATTGGTGCTCACCGCGACCATGTGCTTGGCGACGGCAGACTCCCCGAGGGCGTCCACCAGCCACGACCGCATCGTGCGCGCATTGAGCATCGTCTCGGCGGTGGTAAAGGTCTTGGAGACAACCACGACCAGCGTCGTCTCTGGGTTCAGACCCTCCCGCGCGCGTGCCACATCCACGGGGTCAACGTTGGCCAAGAACCGCAGCCGCCGCCCCGACGCCGCCGCCCCGGCAGTCGCGTCCATGCGCAGGGCCTCGTACGCAAACTCAGGGCCGAGGTAGCTGCCACCAATGCCAATCGACACCACGTCGGTGAGCGCTTTGCCCGTCGCACCCACCCACTCGCCCGACCGCACGCGGGCTGAGAAGGCCTTGACCTTGTCCAGGACCGCGTGCACGTCGGGCACCACATTAGAGCCGCCCGACTCAATAACCGCATCCGGGGCCGCCCGCAGCGCGACGTGCAGAACGGAACGGCCTTCCGTGGGGTTGATTTTGGTGCCCGCCATCATGGCCGCCACCTTCTCCGTCACGCCCGCCGCCTTGGACAGCTCCTGCAAATAGAACATGGTCTTCTTGGTGGCCTTCTGACGCGAAAAGTCAAGCGTCAGGCCGGGGTGCGAGGCGACCATCGACCCGCAGCGATCCTCATCCCTGCGGGCACAAGGAGCACGAGCACAGCGGCAGCGGCCGATAGCCGATACAGGGGAGCAGACAGGATGCACAAGAGGAGAAAACCAAAAACAAGGAAACACAAGGAGCAACGTTAGAAAACCCTGTGCATCAAGCTGCCGTCAAAGCGGGAAACATAACGCAGAAAGTCGACAGCCTGTGAAAGAACAGCCAGTTGGGCGGTGACCAGCCACCGTGGGCACGGTCCCGCTGCCAAGGGCGACGCCAGCGATACCTGCACGCATGGCGCAGCAATATCGTAGGCAAGTCAGTGGGCAACGTTGCGCACGTCTACTGACTCAAGAACAGGCAAGAAATGCCACAGAAAACGTACTCCAACAAGTCGCGCAGATGGGAGCCCTTGAGCGCCTCCACCTGCGACTCCAGCGCAGTCCATGCGTCCGTATACGCGGCCGTCGCCGGGGGCTTGGTCGCCACCGCCGTCGCCATCGTGCCTGCTGCTGCTGCTGTGGCTGCGGGTGGGCGTCGGGAAAAGAACTTGGCAAGTGGACGAGGCGTGCACCAGAGGAGCAAACGTGAGGGCGGGGTGCAGTGAATGAGCCGGGACCGCGGCAGTGTGACAAGAAAGGTGGGTCGTGACAGCACCAAGTACCACGGTCGGATCTGGAAGCGAAAAGAGGGTCTGGGGGACATGCGCCAGGCAATGCCACGGCCAGGGGTTGTTGAAGGCTGTCTGGAAGCGACGAGCACCATCCACAGCCACATGCAACCGATCCACTTCAGTCGAACCAATGGAGAGAATCCTCGCGCAGATTTCTCCGCGGAGTAATTCCCCCGCCGACACAGATCAACTGCCGTGTCTTGCAATCGAGCCCCTCACTGTTTCAAAGAGAATCGTGCGAGCACAGAAGAAACAGTCGGCCAGAGAGAGTGACAATGCGTGTCTCTCTCTGGCCATGTCATGGCACCAACGACGACGAGTGAAGTGCCCAGCTACGAAGACGGCCATTGTAATAGTCATTATTGCTGCTACTTGTGTATGTGTAAAACGCCTAGTGTCGGGAGAAAGCACAAGACGAGTTGAGCAAACAAGCATGCACAGAATTCAACAACCCGTCCACTTCTCAAAAAAGACGGCGGCACACAGTCTGGCACCGCGCCTCAACCGCAGCCGAGCCCACCTGCTCCCCCACGCACGACTGGGTGTCGACCTGCACCGGCTTTAAGGCTGTTGTCGGCGCTGCTGGCGGCTGCAAGTGGGCGCCCAGGTCGCCTGTTGAGCGTGACGAAGTCATGACGCGCCCCATGGCGATAGTGTCGCCGAGTGCCGGGCATGAGACAGCCGGCGACAGGCGCCCGCGCTTACGTTTGACCTGCCGCGGCTCCGCGGCATCCGAGTCGGCAGCCGCTGGCTTGGCGCGGACCCGCCGACGTGCTGCCGGGGCACGAAGGGTAGTCCCCCGCCCCGCCCCCGGTCCGGTGGCAGATCGCATGAGCCGCAACCGCTCGTTGGTGCGCGTGTAGTTGCGGCATTGTGCCCGGTCGGGGCAGTTGCCGACGCAATGGCAGCAGCGCCAGGCGGGTCCCGCCGCGACAGCTTCGTCCCAGGTGGCCCCATTGATGCCGGCCGTCCCCGCGTTCGTAAAGCACCGGTCGCAGACGACCTTGCGGCAGGTCGAGGACATTACCAACGCGCCGCACACAATGTGTCGTACGGCGGGGGTGGTGCGGGAGCACAAGTGGCAGAAGCGGCTCGGGACGGGCTTCGAGAAAGTCGCCTTCCTACGCTTACGCGGCGGTGGGACAGTGCGGGCTGGCGTCTCGGAGGCCGGCGTAGAGGCGGGCGCCTTGGCACCAGCAGCGACGGGAGACCGGGTGGGCGGCTGCGTGTCGTTATCCACTTGAACTGACACTCCGGTGGAAGCGAGTGTCTTGGATGTGCCCGGCGTCGCTTTGGCCGTTGCCGCTACCATCGTCGCCTGCTTGATGACACTCGGTGACGGCACCAGGGGTCGGGGGATAGCTTCATCATCTTGCCGCTCCGAAGAGCACGTGCTGTCCTCGGAGAAGGTCCCCCCGGAGATGGAAATGGGAGAGGTCGGCGTCCAATCCTCACTCGAGCTCCCGTCTTCGAAGTGGTGGGGGAAGACGATGGGGAGCACATCCACTGCCGCTGGCTCCACCGCGGCCGCTGCCGACAGCGGCGGCAGAGCTGCCGGCTTCGGCTCCAACACAAGCAGGGGCAGGGATACAAGATGGCTGTCGTCCGCTGCCTGTAGCCGCAACGTCGGTGGTGACGAACTTGGCGTGAAGCGCAAGACTGGGTCAAGGTAGAATGAAGACCAAGAAGGGCTTGACGAGGGGCTTCCATAGGACAACCCCTCGTCGCCCATCTCCGCATCAATGGTCGCCAGCGGAGGCGGGCCGACGGGAAACTCAAACAACGACGGCAGCAGGGACTCCAACTCGGCAGAGGCCGTCTCCTTTTGGGTGCAGGGAGTGGATGGCGTCGGCTGAAATGGGCTGACGCCGGCAGCATCAAAGCCACCGGTGCCAGCATCCCACAGGCCGGCGGTATCAAACCCGGTCCATGTGCCAAACGCCGCCATCGTTGTCAACGTCGACAGCGTCGGCAGGGGGGACGTAGGGAGTCAAGGGGTGGGTGCGGGGAGACCTGCACGGCACGGCGAGAAGCGGGCGACCGGGCACCAGTGCAGCGGGACGAAGGGCTACCCACAGTGTCTCTCCTCCAACCCCGAACTAAAAAGCCACCGACGTGGCCGGGATGACGAAGGAAAAAGCGTCTGGGAGACGGACGGCACGGCGTCAGTTGGGCGTTGCGGGGTTGGTCGCGAGCCGCCAATGTCACGAACCAGCGGCTCTGCGGGGCGCGCCTTTTGTGTACGAAGCGGCCGCTCGCCTTCCCGTCCCATAACTCCCCGCCGCCCGCGACCGTCTTGGCTCGCGAGCGCGCGCGCGCGCGCGCGCTCGCATGCGCGCACGCTCACGAGACACTACAGACACATGCTGCTAGGGGCCAGCTGGCAAGGCCAGCACTCCACCCCAGCGACGGTGGCGCGAGGTGCTGCCGCCACCACGCTTTCCCTGTGTCGCCCGGGCGGAGGAGTCATACCCGCACAGATCCCCTCCTGTGGTCAAGGCGCTGTCGCCTGGGCGGCGGCAGTGCCAAGTGCGCCAAGGAGACGACGGCAGTGGGGGGGGGGGGGGGGGGGGGGGGGGGGGGGGGGGGGGGGGGGGGGGGGGGGGGGGGGGGGGGGGTCGTTACACGGCTCCTTTCCACCCACCGATGGCAACCTTGAGCAACAAATCTTCGACCTCCGCCGCTGGCGCGCAGTCGGCCCTGCAGGCCCGCACCTCTTTCCGCGAGACCCTTCTTTTCTCGCTCTCGTCTGCACACAGTCTAGCAAGGACGAGAAAGGTTGAGCCCGGTGGCGCAAGAGCCCCGGGAAAGTCACAGCCGCTTATGGGCTTGCTCTGCGCACGGCGCGCGCACGGCGCTTGTGGACCCCACTAGTGACAAGCGCCCCTGCCAAGAGATCCCGCACACGCCGCCACCCCCCGAAGGTCAACACCTCCTTTCACCAATGGCTTCCCCCGCCCAGTCCTCGCTTGCTCTAACAAATCTCGGCATGGAAGAGCGTGACTGGGACTGGCGCACGACCACAGCAGCGACGCCCTTGGGCCATAGAAAGGCACTCCAGGAGCCTTCGAGGCCGCTTCGCGGCCACGCTGGGAGACGTGGCGCGCTCATGAAACGCCGCCGGGGTCGCCACTGCCAACCAGGAGCCCCGGATCGCCTGACGGTTCGAGCCACACCGCGGACGGCAGCTGCGGAGGGGCCGAAACGGCGTTGATCACGGCTCTCCTGGCTGCCGCTCAGTTTGTTTTCCGCGGTCTCGCAGCAGCTTGTGCCACAGGGCGGGGCCACCAAAGCTCGCCACGCAACGATACTCGTACTGTCCCGGCAAGCGGCGACCCCGCAGCACAGATACGATATTGACCCGCGTCTACGCTGCTGATGCCGCCACGCCGGAGGCTGCCGGCGATGGCCGGTCCAGTCGCTTGGCTGTCTGTCCGCCTCCCGTCCCCTGAGTCGCGTGAGCGTGGTGGCGATGCGCTCCGGATCACAGACTGCCGCGAGGGCGGGGGACGCCACCTCGTTAGACTCGAGAAAGGGCCATGCGCCTGCCATTGGGTGAAGGGACAGACACGAGGAACACTGGTGCTCCTGTGAGGGGTGAAACCGCTCGCCCCTTCGCCCGTCACAGTGGCGAGGAGTGGATACCCAACGAGATTCACGACCCAGGGGCTCGTTCAACAACGGCCAGACATACGCAGCTTAGCATGGTCTATGCAAGACTGGAGCCGTCACACTGCGCCCCTCGGAATGTGTCAAGGGAAGCTAGTGACGTCGACCGGGGTTGGCAGGACCGCAGCTCAACTGTCCCGCAGCAGCAGCAGGCTGAGGCTCAGCACGTTCCGCGGAAGAGGGGGCCGATCGTCGGGAGTGGCACGTGCGCAAGGAACTGCCGTCGTTGTGCCATCCAGATTCATGCCGTGCAGCTGTCTCATTGGCTGACATGGTTTCGGTCTGGTAGCGTACAGTATGGCGTAGGAGATTTCGGGAGGGGCGAGAACCGTGTTCTTCCACACCGAAACACTGTTCAGGCCCTTGTCGTCGGGGATTTCGCGATCTCAGGATGGCTACGACACGATAGAGCCTTGTCTCTAGTGGCCCGAAAAGAAGTTAGTGCCCACTCTTCACTCGACCGGTCCGCCACCGCTGTCTGAATGCGGCAAGCGAGTGACACGAGGGCTCAGACGTGGGCCACCCTCCCACCGACACAACCGCATTTCGGACCAGTTGCTTTTGATGGTCAGCAACAATGGTGGCACAGCTCGACGTCACTGCGATTTCCGTGCGTTCGTCAGCCGGGACTGCAGTTTAGTGCTTGCACGCGAGAGTCAACAGATCTCCAGACCTTGCGGCTAGCACGCGTGCGTGCGTGTATTACTAGAATAGCTCCAGATGACGCGCTGTAGATGCTGAGGATGAAGCCATGTAGCTCCTTCCAGAAGCACCCCTCTGTCGATGAGCCCACCGCCTTGGTTTCGTGCAAGAGGTTCACCGACGTCCTGCAGTGTTTGCGTACATGATTGCCCGGCGTGGTACTATTATGTCGGCCAGCCTTTCTTTGTTGAAGGTCTGTGACCAGTCGAAACATGTGCGCCGTTCTGACACGAGCCTGGACGCAAATGGCACACGGTGCCGAACATTGCGCGCGTATTTTGGCCGCTCGCGTAACAACTTTCGTGTGAGTCTTGCGCTGACCGCACAAGTGGCGTGGCAGCGGTTCATTGCATCCCTGCCCCCACCCCCACTATGGTCCCAAAACGCCCTGCTGCGCAGGCGGCCAACGAGGTTGCTGTCCCATCCCAGTCACCAGCTGCCAACCCCGACCGCCGCCGCATCGTCTCCGGTGTGGGGGTGTGGCCGGCAGATGAGCGGTTCGGTCGAGGATCACGAGCTCGATGCTTTGTGCCCGCACGAGGAGTCCAAAGCAGAGAAGTGTGTTCTGTCTCTCATGGAAACGGCAATACAGCTTTGCCCACCAGGGCATTGGCCGTTCCGCAACGAAGAAATTGTTGGTTCTTTTTCTTGTCTGATCGACAGTCTTTTTGGTCAGCTACGACTGAGAAACAAACGAATAGGCTAGCCCAACCTCGCCCGTACTTTGGTGGTGCCGCGTCTGGTGGTTTCTACTCCGGCGGGAAGCAATCACCATCTGGAGACTTCTGGGAGTTCGATTCCTTGGCACCTACAACCGTAGGAGCGCTGGCCGCCCACACAGCCGTGTGGGCTCACTGGGGGGCTCAACAGCCCCGGTGAGATGCGGCGATGATCTCGGCGTGCATGGCTGGCACCTCTGGCTTTCACTTGTGTCGAAAAAAGCAGGACAATTGATGGGCGTCGATCACCGAGGCGTCGCATTCGTCCAGGAGTGGCCCCCTCGGGCGGGGACTTCCTCGAGAGGCGTTCAAGACGGCCTCTACACACTCGGCCGAGTGTTGGGGCCGATCGGCCCCAACCTGCCTCTCGCAGCGCTGCTGCAGCATGACCCCTGGCATGCACGAACCCCATCCCCAGGTTCCGCCATGCCCCGCAGCACGGTCTCACGCCCTGGCCCGTGCCGCACTGCACGCGTCTGGGTATCCCTTTGAGCTCCTCCCACATCCCTGTCTCCCCGCTCCCTCGTGTCCGCCGCCGCCATGGCCAGCGGTCTGCCCGCCCCCCAGGCGTACGCCAACGTAGCTCCCTCCGTGGCAGACGCCAAACACGCACGCCGCTTCGTGGCGTCTGCCGAGCCGAGTGCCAGCGGGGCGGCCTTTTGGGGGGCGGACGGGAGCCCCTTGGGCCTCCGAGTCTACCGCCGCGTGCGCGGTGCCGACGGGGTGGCGGTGCGGTTGCCGGCCGACCTGCTGTACGTGCCGCAAGCAGCGACCGCGGCGAGCCGCCGCGGCGACCTGTGGCGCCCCGCTACGGGCAAAGGCGGGCAGGTGGGAGCGAACAGTGCCCCCTCCGACCCGCCGCCGGGCTGGTACGTCGCTGTGGAGGAGGGAGACGTCCTCGAGTTTGGGGTGGTTGTGCGGCGGCAGACGGCTTGTGCGCTGATGCCCGTCGCGGTGCCGCCCGACTGCCCAGTGCCGGCCACCACAAGCGGACCGGTGGAGATTGGGGCGGCCGTGCAAGTCGACGGGGAGCCGCTGGGGGAGACCTACTACCTCGGTGACGCTTCCGCCCCCGTGCTGTCGGTGGACAATGAGGAGGGTGGGGAGGACGAGCTGGGCTTCCACGGTTGGCGGAAGGAGCGGTGCAACTCCACGTGCCCCATTGAAGCTGTCTACCACCAGATGGTTGTCAAGACGGTGGCGGCGCTACCAGAACCGACACGCAGTCCTTCCGTCGACGCTGCGGATGACCCGCGACGGGTCGACGGATCCGCCGTTGGCAGCATCCGCTTATCCGCCTCTCTCGTGTGCCGCATCGAGCGGCAGGTTCGGGAGTATGCCCCGCCGTTGCGCCGCCCGAGGCTCAACCCCAAAGCCGTTGCGGAGCACCCGCTGTGTGTCACGGCGGGCGCCCCAAAGCTGGCCGACGGCAGCGGCCCGCTGCTCGTGCCGGCCGCGCTGCGGCCGCATCGCCGTCAGAGCACGTCACGGTCCAAGCGGCCGTACTGGATGGTGACGGCGGTCATGGCCAAATCCATTGTCAACGACTTGGACGACTGGGGCGTCACCGTTCGCTACCGGCCGCCGTCTTTCTTCCACGCGGCGGGATTTCGCGACGCCGGCGGGCGGCGCGTGGTCTTCCCGACCAACGCGGCACTCGGGTTGTCGCCGCTCACCGCCCCCCCGGCGGCACCGGCCGTACCAGACGCGGATGTGACGTTTGTCCGCCTCACCTGTTCCGACAGGACCGCCCCCGAGCGCCGGCCACGGGAGGAGCCGCTCGTCGACGAGTTGCACGCGCAGCAGTTTGGGCTGACGGCAAAACGCGACGGTGGCGGTCCGGCGGTCGGCGACGCTTCGCCGGCCGGCGGCGCCGACGACCAGGGTGACCATGAGGCGCACCCAAAGGATGAGGGGGGGTGGCGCTGGTGGTGGCGACCACGAACTACGTGAAGCCGAGGGCGGCGACGGCCGGGGGGCAATGACGATGCGGTGGCGGGCGGGAAGGCGCAGACTCATCCGCTGCGGGGGATGTAGCCCGGCGGTGGTGGGCGAAACCGACTTGCGGCACCGGTCGGGTGGTGGTCCCCCGACGGCTCCCGCCGCGGCCTCGAAGGTAGCTGGGCGGAGACGCCCGCGTCAACGTCGTGGCGGTGCCGTAGGACCAGCGGATGGTGGCTACGGTCAGCACCGCGGTGAGGCGGCGGTGCCGGCATCGGTCACCACGGTGGCGGCGGCGTCGGCTCGTGCGCATGCCGCGGCGCTGGCTGTATTCGGCGAGCTCGAGAAAGGGGTCCCCCATTGGCCAACCAGCCAGTGACAGCCGATCTGCCCAAGTCGGCTCTCGCGATTGACACGATTTTGCCGTCGAGTGGGCCGGTACCGGCCTTCTCAGCGGAGCACTGGGACTGCCGACCGGCGGCGTACAAGCGTGTACTCCTCGGTGTGAGTGAGCTTTGGTGAAGGTAAAGCTGGTACATCTTGTCAGTTGCTCCTGCATATCTCTTGTGTTCACTTGGATGCTTTCATTGTCTTCTTTGCTTTCTTCTAACCCCACATTTTCGCCAGCAAAGCGGGTGCGCTTCTACCCATAGCCCATTCCAGTGCATTCAGCAGCACCGAGCAAAGTCACAAGCAGAAAGCAAAGGTCCCCCTGCCAATGCCGTACGAAACCCATGTTCCTGTCTGACAGTGCACCCCACAGGTCTCGTGCGGCAGCTGCGGGGCCATATATCTGCCCCATTCGAAAGGACCCGCGCGTTGATCACTCTGGCACTTGGTGAGCAGCTACCCGGCACGGTCGCCCCAGGCCACCTCTGTGACGTACCCCCTCCGTGGTGGGGCCGTGTCCCAGTGGAGACTGGGAAGCGCTCCTCGTCACTCGACGGGGAGCCAGCACCGCACTGTTTGCTGACGACGCGCAGCGCGGCGACGGCGACGGCTGTGGTGGCGGTGGTAGGTGCAGTACGACTGGCAGCCGTACATCGGGTAGCGGCAGCAGTGGGATGGTCGTGAGGGTTGATCGGCAATTGCACGGCTCGTCGACGGTGAGGCTGTTGCCGGTGCCCGATGATGCGCCGCCCCCCTGCGCCGTCGCTCGGTTATTGGATGCCATCGGCGTGCCGTAGGCGGGCATAACGTTGGCGGAGGAGGTTGGTTGTCATCAAGGGGCTCGCGGGGGAGTCCGAATCGGGGTCGACGAACGTGGCGGGCGGTTCCGACCACAGGGGCACGGCGGGGGCGGGCATGGTCGACGAGGCGGGAGAGAGGGATGGCCGAGCACTCCGGGCCGCTGTTCGAGCAAGAAAAAAACCACGTTTTTTGTATCATATGCCCCATTCTCATACTCCCGTCAACCCATCGGCACTGCATGGCCAGCGCCCACGGCAGCGCCCTTCCCCCCCTTCCCCCCACCTCCTGGGCCCATGGAGATCCAACCCGCCCCGACAATGTAGTCGTACAGTTTGTTGACCTTGGTTGCGTCCAGTCGCACCAGCAGCTTGGCGTCCTTCTTACGAACATAGCCGACTCGCGCCGCTTCCCGCACTAGCACCTCCTTGACAAGCAAGTACTGGTGCGGGGATACCTTAACGGCCATAACCAGGTCCAGCTCGGTACGAGACAGCAGCTCCGCACCAGCCATCAACCGAACGTCCAGGGGAGGCGCTTGTGCCCGCGCCTTGCCACCACCACCACCGTTGTTGTCGCCGCTACCAGCCCCGCTGGGAGTACCATCGGAACCACTACCGACAGAGCCATTGGCGACCCCGCCGGCAGAGGCGGCAGCGGCTCGCGCGGTCGACGTCGCGGCAAAGGCGGCAGCGCCCTTTTTACCACGTCGCCCCGGCGGTGCCGTCGGCGCAGGCGCCAGCGCCGCAGCTGTCGCCGCGGCCGCGTCAGCGTCGGCCTTGAGAGAAGCCGCCGACGGCGACAACACTGCCGTCGGCAATGAGGCCGTCACGCGGTGCGCGTCCTCGAGCGTGAACGCGCCGAGCGCACGGGCGTAGCGGAGTTTGTCAATCTTGAGCCGCAGCGCACGGTCCTCCGCTAGGTCGGCAAGCAGCCGACGATGGTCCCCGTCCGTGTGAAAGCGCAAGAATGGGCGCAGACGGTGGGACAGTTCCCGCTCCTCCCGTGGCCGCTTCTTGTCCGCGGCGGCGGCCGCCTTAAAGTCGAGCAAGTTGCGGCTGACCACAAACTCTTTGCGGAAGGAGCGCTCATCCAGCTTGGACGAGTAGACTTGAAGAACACGCAATTTGAGTTCGGCTTCCTCGGGGGTGTCCTCGTGCAGCAGCTCCATGTCAGCGATAATCTCCTCAGCGTCCTGGTCCCACTCGTACGTGAAGTCTCCGCGTAGAGGCATCCAGCCACACGCCTCTTCCACCATGTGCAAGTGCATGACGCGCAGGCATTTGGCGTCCACGTCCGCGTCCGCCCCGTCTTGCTCGGTCGGCAGAGTCGCCGGCAGGATGCGGGTAATGTCAGGCAGCGGCGCGTTGGGCGCTTGCAAGCAAGTGGTACGAAAGTGCGCCTCCGCTTCAGCCGAGTTCTTGGTACGAACCACCTTGGCCACCTCCTCCCAGTTGCCCACGCCGTAGAGCTCCAGACCTTCCAACAAGCGTTCCTCCTCGTCGGCACCCCATCCCTCCGCGTAGACGGGCGTAGAAACCACCTCAATCAGCCTGTACGCGTGGTTGGGCCGGTGCGGCCACAGCGTCGCCCCCACCGAGAAGCAGTCTAAACATAAGTCATAGTCGGGGCACTCCGCGCAGCGAGCGCGGATGGCAGCGCTCAAGTCACGCTTGCAGTAGTTGCAGTGAAAGCGCGCCAGCGTCTCCGTGTCGTCCTTGGACCGGGGCTTGTCCGACTTCGCACGTGCGCGCTTGGGCCGCACGCCCCCCCCACTGGCGCCAGTGCCGCCGCCGCTGGCGCCATCGGCAGGGGCGGGGGAAGCCTCACTAAAACCACCAGCTTCATGGCGAGGCCCGTCCATTGAGAGAGTGTGGTGGGGTAGTGGGCGGTGAAAGGCAGCAACCAAAGGAGTGACCGCGCAGAAGAACAGCGCACGAAGTCTGCAGACGGTGCGCGACTGCGCGGAACCGAGCATCAGGAGGAAGACAAATGTGTCGGCTGCGGCAACAAAATCCGCATCTCGTCCGGTCCCACAGAAGTATGGTAGTAATTCAAAGAGTTATTCTAAAAACTCAAGGACCACAGGTATCTTTTGACAAATACTGTATTTCTGCCTTGATTGCTGCTGGCAATCGTGAAACACGTCCCTGTTGTTCCTGGACGCCATGCATCTGAGAGCCGGCTCGCTTCATCACTCAAGCTCCTGGCCGCCATGCATCCGAGTCTGTTTGCATTGTCACTTAGGCACCCGACCGACAGTTTACTATACGCCGTTGAGGGTGGGTGATGGTCAGCGGCAATGCTGGTGCGCAGCCGCCGGGTGCAGCCGTGCAATAGGTACCCCCACTGCTGGCATGGTAGCTGCCCTGGCGGTGGCGGTGGCGCGTCTGGTGCCGGACGCCGTCGCAGGACCCCTGCGTGTCCTTCGCCGCCCCTGGGATACATTCGAGCCTGCGCTTTCGATGGCTCTTGTTGCTCCTGATTCTTCCACCACAGAGAGCGCGCGCTTTTCTCCTCTGTAGTTTGGTGTCGCCTCCGCCGCGGCGCCGACAGCACGCTGACGTGCCCCACTGCCCCCCCACGCGCTCTGACGCACTCACCGGTGTTCCCCCATTCATCTCCGAGTGTTCTGGTCTCACCAAGTGCTGCTCTACCCCGCACTTCTCGACCTCTGACCCCTGCCGTTGTCGTCGCCGTTCACACGTGGGTCTTCCGCTACCCATCCGCCCCGTCCGCTCTCGCTTCACGACGCACTGTCGACGCTCTGGCTGCCCCTATTGTTGTATTGAGGCACCTGACGCCGTCTTAGGCGGCCGGGCGGGACGCTCCGGTGTCCATGCCACGTGCTGTGTCCGCCATGCCTCGACGTGGGGCGCCACCGGCGGCGGCTTCCCGCTGGGGGGCGCAGCGCAGTGGCGCTGCCACCCAGACGATGGCGTGCCCGCTGCCGGTCGCCGCGCCCGCAGGTGTATCTAAGAAGCCCAGTGCCACCAAGTCGACGCGTCAGCCCCGCAGCGCCGAGGCGCCTCGCGTGACCGTCGCCGCTGCCACCTCGTGCAAAACGGAGCCATCGCCGGCGCCGCCCCCGCTCGCCCCGCCTTCCTTGGTGGCCAAGCAACCTGGCGCCGTGATAAAGTCGGAGCACTCGCCGCCGCTCCGCCCATCCACCGCTCCTACTCGTGTGTCCAAGAGACTGGCGGCAGCGGCCAAGATGCAGGCGTGCACGGCGGAATGCATTCCGCCTCCCTCAAACGCGAACGAACCTGTCGCTGTGACCAAGTCGGAGCGCCGGCCGCCGCTCACCCCAACGACCGTGCCTGCTCGTGTGTCCAAGCGACTTGCGTCAACGACTCTGATGCTGGTGAGCTCGACGGAATGCACCCCGCCCCCCCCAAGCACTGAACTTCTTGTCGCCGTGACCAAGTCGGAGCTCCGACCAACGCTCATCCCAACCACCGTACCTGCTCGTGTGTCCAAACGACTGGCGGCTGCGGCTCAGATGTCAGCGTGCTCGACGGAATGCATCCCGCCCACCCCAAGCACCAAACCTTCAGCTCCTGTGCTCAGTACCGGATGCCAACCATCTGTCGCCGTGGCGGCCGAGACAAGCATTCCGCTGAACGTTAAGCCTAGCTCCGTGCGCCAACCACGTGTCGCTCCGACCGGTCGCGCTGGCAAGAGTCGGGCTCGCGCACCCCGCGCGTCCCCGCGTGTGCCGCGGCCGGTGCGCGCTGCCGGTGGCAGCGCCGTGTCACCGGGGCCGCTGTCTGGGTTTGTGTCGGCGCGTCAGCGGTCGCTGCGTCTGGCCGCAGCGGTGGCACACCTGCGGCATGCGGCCCCACAGGTCGCACGCCTGCTGACCGCACCCGGCGCGTTTGCACCACCCTTCCGGAGGGCCCCGTTGTTTGACGCCCTGGCCCGCTCCATCCTGTACCAGCAGGTCAACGGCTCTACCGCCCGCTTCCTCTATGCGCGCTTGGGCGCGCTGCTCTATCCCGACGCGGCCGCCGCGGACGTGGACGCGTTGGACTTTCCACCCTTGACGCCCAAAGGCGTGCTCGGCCTGGGTGTCGACGGCGTGCGTGCAATGGGCGTGTCGGCCAGCAAGGCGCGCTTCATCGTCAGCGCCGCTGCCGCGTGTGCTGCCAAGTCGGGCGGGTTGGACGAGCGCCGCCTCGGATTGCTGGATGACGCTCAAGTGGAGGCAGTGCTCCGCGCACTGCCGGGCGTGGGCGCGTGGACGGTGGCCATGGTGAGCATGTTTGTTTTGGAGCGGCCCGACGTGTTGCCGGCAGGCGACCTGACCCTTCGCCGCGGGGCGGCGGCGCTGTGGGGCGTGGCGACGACGGACACAGCAGAGGTGGCATCGACGTTTGAAGGGGCAGTCAAGGTCAGGGCCGACGGCACGGGCGGCGCCAAGGTTAGTGCTCGCATCAAGGCCAAGGCCTCCCGTGTCGCGGCGGCGGCGGGTACCGAGGGCATCCCCGAGGTGCCAACACCCGCTCTGCCGGCAATGGTCGCGGCAGAGGACATGGGGCGGCTCTTTGAGACGTGTCGGCCCTTCCGCTCGTACGCCGCGTGGGCGTTGTGGGGCGTCACCGACGAGCGCGCCTTCCTGCCCATCGGGGGGATGCTGCAGCGGATGGAGGATTGACGAGCTCCTGTCCACGAAGCGTACGGCAGGCATTCTTGAGGAGTTTTGCTGCGGACCTATGGCGGTATGCAATCTGTTAATGGTATGCGCTTTGTTGTGCGTGCTTTGAATGTTGGACGTGGTCATGGAGGGAGGCCGCAAAAACGAGGTGCCGTACGGCAGGCTTGTTGTGTGTTTTCAGCTGCGTGGGTAGCCGTTGCTGTTGCAGCGTGGTTGGAAAAGATATCCAGTCGGATGGACGAGCGGTTGGCAGTCCTCGCATGGCGCACTACAAGTGTTGAACACGTGCATTGCATACGTTCTCGAGACGTCACCCCAGGACCGCGTCTCGCATAAGTTTTGAGGTGGCTTTGCCCGCAAACGCTTGGCTCGAGCGTCCCTGCTGTTGCGCGCCCAACCCGGCAGAAGGCGTGCCCCGCAGTGGACTCGACGAAAGGGGCGACACGGGCACATATCGCTACCCCCCAGAAAAACCCAAGGCATGAGACGGCACCTACGCGCACTCACTCAGCGCCATGGCCCTTCGGGAAAAATCAAACAAAGAGTATCGCACCGCGGTACGACAACAACAAGTCCGCTGCGCTCCCCAGGCCGCACCCCAGCCGGGACACGGCCGGGGCATGGACCGAGCCAGCAGCTGCCGCCCAGACAGCTGCAAAGAACACACCAGCACTGAGGAGTTGCCCTCCCGCCCGTACTCCCTGCCGGGCCTGCGCCTCGCCTCGGCGCGCCGCTCCCGCATCTCCGCCGTCGGGTGCGTCCCGCCAGGGTCGCACCGGGTGCACAATTCCACACTCTCGTACTTTGGATGCACCCACCCAGCGGAATCGAGGCGGCCCACCCGACCGCGTTGGCGCCAAAGCCGCTCCACGGCGCGGCGTGTGGGCTGTTCAAAAGCCGCAACCCCCCCCCCCAAGCCCCCCCTGCCGCGCATTTGGGCGACCGGCGGTGCACCCAGCGCAAGCCGACGCGGCGCGACGCAAACCCCCGCCGGTGGCTCCCCGAGTGCCCCCCCGTGACCGTTCCCGCCTTTTCCGGGCGCGGGAACTTGGCGCTGACGCTGCCACCATGGCCGTCGCCCCCCCCCCCCCC